>Ga0307377_10004448_pt1 | contig 15344 bp, 12 predicted proteins | sample TR3MG_FD_202535 | JGI IMG/M metagenome (GOLD analysis project Ga0307377, IMG submission 202535) | Soil microbial communities from Risofladan, Vaasa, Finland - TR-3 | ecosystem: Environmental > Terrestrial > Soil > Coastal area > Acid sulfate soil | place: Finland: Risofladan, Vaasa | collected... | reverse complement strand
TCGAAGATTAATCATGATGGTGCATCAGTTCATCCAAAAGGGCGCACGCCGATCAGCACGCCGTGCAGCCAGAAGGCGAACAGCGTCCAGGCCACTATGCCCACGACGACCGTGGCCGCGGTAGCGCCCGCAGTGCCGGCGGGATATTGCGTGCCCGCTGCGCGGTCGCGCTTTTTCTCCGCGATGTAACAGACCACCGCCCAGGCGAGGAAAGCGCCGAACAACAGCAGGTCGGCGAGCCTGCCGTTCGCGAGCAGGTGCGCGAACGCCCAGGTTTTCACCGCGAGCACCATCGGGTGGTGCAGGCGCGCCCTGATCGAGTTGCGCGGCACGTAGGCCGCCGCCAGCAGGACGAACGCGATCAGCATCAGCAGCGCCGCCACATGGCGCATGGCGAAGGGCGGGGTCCAGATCACGACCGGCTGTTGCCGCGCCAAACTGAAACCCCAGACGATGAGGACGAAGCCCGCCAGCGAGACCAGCGAATAGATGCCCTTCCACGCGCCCAGGCCGAGGCGTTTCACCTGCGCCGTGCGCCAGCCGTCGGCGACGATGCGCGTCGAGTGCGCGCCAAGAAAAACGATCAGGCCCAGTATCAGAATGCCCATGGTTTGCGCTCGCGCCGCGGAACGGCAGCGCGATCCTTCGAATGGTGAAGCGCCGATTATATATTGGGACGGGCGCAAAACCGGTGGAGGCAGGCATAAACGCTATTCGACGGTGCGGGCCGAAAAGGTTTTCCTGCGGCTCGCTCTCGCCAGCACGGTCTTGCCGTCGGCGGCGAATTTTTGCGCAGACATGACTGCTCCCTTCGATCGTCCCGGGAAATCCATGATTGCAGTCCAGTGTCCTCTTTTGTTGCGCTGTCGATTTGACGAAAGTCTTGTGGCTCGCATTTTGGGCCGTGCATGCGAAAAAAAGGCACGGTCGCGAAATCCCAACCAAATGAAAATAAAGGACAAGGTTCGATCCGGGTGTTGCATGTGCATGAAATTCGTGTACTTCGGGCCGTACCCGCTGGCTGCGGGCGCGCGGCATTCCTCGCGAGCCGGCGATTCAAGTGATTGAAACAACGAATGAAACAGCCCGCAAGCTGGGCTCTGGCACGATCGATGCTCATGAACAGTCAAGGAAGCAGAAATCAGACAACAGACGGAGAGCATCATGAGAACCTACACAAAACATCTGATGGCAGAAAACGGTTTGATGGTCGGATTGGGTTTCGCCCCGGTCCACTACACCCACACGGCGCCTGCCGCCAAACACGGAGCGCGCATAGGCAAGCGCGTCAGGAACGTGGCACTGTTCTTCGCCGCGCCCTTCATCGGATTGGCCTACCTGCTCGCGTTCCCGTTCGTCGGCCTCGCGCTGCTCGCCTGGGTTACCGCGAAGGCGGTCATGAACAACGAGAAACTGCGGCCGGTCGCGATCGTGATCGCCGCCCCGTTCATCGGACTCGCGTTCGTGACGGTGGGACCGATCGTAGGTCTGGGCGCGCTCGCCTGGTACGGCGGCAAGACGCTGCTGCGGGCCTGAGCAGCGGCGCGCAAGGGCGGTCGAGGCAAAGCGCCCGGCAGGCGCAACACGCAAAGCGAAGGGCGGGGTCCGCCGAAGGGCCGCGCCCTTTTGGTTTGCGCGCAAGAATCTGGACAGACCGGCAGCCGATCTGGTAAATGTGCGGTTGCCGTTTTCGCCGTGCAACACCACGCTCATTAAAGGACCACTGCCCGCTATGGACATACGCTCGCTTATCCGAACCATCCCCGACTTTCCCGGCCGCGGCGACACCTACTACGACCTCACCACGCTGCTCGCGGACGGAGCGGGCTTTCATGCGGCCATCGATCTGCTCGCGGCGCGCTATGCGCCGCGCGGAATCAGGAAGTTCGCCTGCATGGAGTGGCGCGGCTTTGTCCTCGGCGCGGCGCTCGCCTATCGGCTGAACGCGGGCTTCGTGCCGATCCGCAAACTGGGCAAGCTTGCGGGCGAGACGATCAGCCGCGAGTACGGAATCGGACACACCACCGAGCGCATCGAAATGAGCGTGAATGTGATCGCTCCGGGCGAGGAGGTGGTGCTGATCGACGACATGCTCGCCACCGGGGCGCTGAGCGAGGCTGCGGCCATGCTGATCCAGGACGTCGGCGGCAGCGTGGCCGAATGCTGTTTCGTGCACGAGCTGAATACGCTCGAAGGCCGCGTGCGCCTCGAAAAGCGCGGCCTGAGCGTGTTCACGCTCTGGTCGGATTAGCGTCCGTTAGAGTCGGTTTCAAAAGATGTCATTCCGAGCGGAGCGAGGAATCTGCTGCTAAATTAAATAACAAGCAGATTCCTCGGCCGGTGGCCTCGGAATGACAGTTCATTGTGAAACGGGTTCTAGCCGATGAAGGGCTGAGCGCGGATGTAGATTTTTTCCTCGCGCATGGTGCGCGCGAGCAGTTTCACCAGCGCGTAGACGGCTTCGATGGTCGGCGTCGGTTCGCCGACGATGCGCCCGACCTCGATCACCGCGCCGACGAGGCCGTCGATCTCCGGGTCGCGCCCGGCCTCGATGTCCTGCAGCATCGAGGTCTTGTGCTTGCCCACGCGCTCGGCGCCGGCAATGCGCTTTTCCAGCGACACCCGAAACGTGATGCCGAGGCGGCCGGCCACGGCCTGCGCCTCGCGCATCATCGCGGCGGCGAGGTCGCGCGTAAGCGGAAACTGGCAGATGTCGACCAGCGTGGAGTGGGAGAGCGCGCTGATCGGGTTGAAGGTCAGGTTGCCCCAGAGCTTGAGCCAGATCTCGGAGCGAATGTTGTCCAGAACTGGTGCTTTCAGCCCAGCGCGCACGAAAGCCGCGGCGATCTCGTTCACGCGCGCGCTGCTGCTGCCGTCGAGCTCTCCCAGAGGAAAGCGGTCGCCTTCGATGTGGCGCACCACGCCGGGCGCGGCGAGTTCGCACGCGGGATAGACGACACAGCCGACGAGGCGCCGCGGATCGACGGCCGCGGCGATCGCCCCGCCCGGATCGACGCTGGTGACGATGCGCCCGTCGAATTCTCCTCCATGTCGCTGGAAGTACCACCACGGAACGCCGTTCTGCATCGGTATGACGACGGTGTCCTTGTGGCACATCGCGGCAATGTCCGCGGCCACTGCCGCCACTTGATGCGCCTTCATGCCGAGGATCACCACGTCGTGCGGCCCGGCCTCGGCCGGCGTTGCGGCGGCGCGGACGTTGGTCGCAGTCTGCTCAGTGCCGTCGTGCATGATTACGCGCATGCCATGCGCGCGGATTGCCTGCAGGTTCGCCCCGCGTGCCACCAGAGTCACGTCTTCGCCGGCGAGTGCGAGCTTCGCTCCTACGAAGCCGCCTATCGAGCCTGCACCTACAACGCAATACTTCATGTCTTCACCTTGGAACTAAGCATGTACGGAAACACCGGTCTGCGTGAAAACGCGCCGGCAGACGCATTGAATTTTATGGCCGGACTCGGATGGTGCATCGCAACAGCTTGTGTCGTCAACTGATTCGCGCCCATATTGCATGAAAATTTTGATTAACCGATAAATTCCGGTCGAGTATTATCCGGTGTGGCCGGCAGGTGCGGCGCTCCGGCGCCAGACCAGCACCGTATGCGCACAGACGGACTTTTCTTTTCCTCTCGACCCTTGCCCATGGTGAATCCGATAGCCGCTAACGAGTATGCGATCGGCCGCGCAAAGCGCGGCGATGCAAAGGGCGGCGATGCAAAGGGCGGCGATGCAAAGGGCGGCGATGCAAAGGGTGGCGCCGCAAAGGGCGAGGCATGAGCCGTCTGCTCGATCGCCTGAAGAACGCGGAACGTAAGCGCAACGATAAGCAGGCGCGGCGGTCCACCGAAGCCGGGGAGGCAGCGCAGACCGAAGCGCGCGTGCGCGCGGAGCAGGCGGCCCAGGCGCAGGAATTGCAGCGCCGCGAAGCCGAGGCTGCGGCCGAGGCGCAGATCAGGCAGCGCATGGAGCTGGAACGGGCGTTGCTGGACGAAATTGCGCGACGGCGCGAAGCGGCGGCCGGCGCGAGCGAGGCGGCGGCAAGCCGCGCGCGCGCAGAGGAGGAGGCCGGTGCGATCACCGCGGCCCGGCTCGCCGCCGAAAGCGAGGCCGAAGCGCGCGCGATCGAACTTGCCGCAGCCGAGCGACGCGCGCTCGGTCTCGCGCAGGCACGCATCGAGGCGGAGAAGGCGGCGGAACAGGCGGCCCGTGCGCGCGCACAGGCCGAAGCGCAGGCGACGTCCGAAGTGCGCGAGCGCGAAGCCGCCGAACGCTCGCTGGCCGCCGCAGCGGCGGCCAGGGCAGAGGCGGAGCGCGCGGCGGAAACTTTCGCACACGCGCACGCGGAAGAACAGCGCCGATTGCAGGCGAGCGCCGCGGCGCGCGCGCAGGCCGAAGCGGAGGCCGAGAGCGCCGAGCGCGAACGCGCAAAGCAGGAAGCGCAATCGCTTGCGCAAAGCGAAGCCCGGGTGGCCGCGGAGCGTGCGCTGCAGGAGCAGGCGCAGGCACGCGTGCGTACGCAGGAGGCTGCGGCGCAGATGCATGCGCAGCGACTCGAAGCCGAGCGGCAGGCGAAGGAACAGGCGAAGCTGCGCCGGGCTGCGGAGCTGGAAGCAGCAGCGGCAGCAGACCGCAATGCGCAAACGGAGCGGGCAGCCGCAGCGCAGGCGCAGGAGCGCGAGAAAGCCGAAGCCGCACTGGCACATGCGGCTGAAAGTCGCGCGCAAGCCGAGCGCAAAGAGGAGCAGGCGGCGCGCGAGCGCGCGCAGGCCGAAACGCAAGCTGCCCGGGCGGCGGCGACACGGGCGCAGGCCGAAGCGGAAGCCGAGAGCGCCGCGCGCGACCGCGCGCAGCAGGGAGCGCAATCGCTTGCGCAAAGCGAAGCCCGGGCGGCTGCGGAGCGCGCGCTGCAGGAGCAGGCGCAGGTCCGCATGCAGGCGGAGGAGGCCGCGGCGCAGATGCACGCGCGGCGACTCGAAGCCGAGCGGCAGGCGAACGAGCAGGCGAAGCTGCGCGGAGCCGCGGAGCTGGAAACGGCGGCGGCGACGGAACGGCGCGCGCAAACGGAGCGGGAAGCCGCAGTGCAGGCTCAGGAAGCTGCCGCTGCGGATGCGGCGCTGGCTCAGGCGGCGGAGCGCCGCGCGCAGGCGCAGCGGGAACAGGAACAGGCAACGCGCGAGCGCTTACAGGCCATGGGGCTTGCCGCGATGCAGGCGCGCAAACGCGCAGAGGCCGACGCAGCGGCGGCCCAGGCTGCGTTGGCCGGCGCACGCGCCGAAGAGGAGGCCAAGGCGGCGGCGGAGGCGAAGCTCGTCGCCGAACGCGATGCCGAGGCGCGCGCGACCGAGCTGGCCGCGGCCGAACGCAATGCGCGCAGCCTCGCGCTGGCGCGGGCGGAGGCGGAACGGGCGGCGGAACAGGCGCTGCGCGCGCGGGCGGAAGCCGAAGCGCTGGCCGGCGCCGAAGCGCAGGAGCGAGAGCAGGCCGATCTGGCATCGACCGAGGCTGCGCGCGCGCGCCTCGACGCCGAGGCCGCGCTGCGGGCGAACGCCGAGGCGCGCAAGCTGAGCGAAGCGCAGGCCGAACAGGCCGCGGCAGTTCGCTCGGAAGCGGAGGCGCGCGCTGAAAGCGCCGCCCGGGCGCGTGCCGCGCAGGATGCCGAGTTGCTCGCGCAAGCCGAGGCGCGCATCGCGGCGGAGCGCGCGCTCGGCGCGCAGCTGCAGTCGCGCGAGGCGGCAGAACGTGAGGCCGCAGCTGCGGCGGAACGCAAGGTGCGCACCGAACGCGAGGCCGCGGCGCTGGCGCAGGAGCGCCAGGCGGCGGAGGCGGCGCTTGCACGCGCGGCCGAGCGGCGCGCGCAGGCGCAGCGGGAACAGGAAGCCGCGGAGCGCGAGCGCGAGCAAGGCGAAGCCGCAGCGGCGTCTGCCATGGCGGAGCGGGTACGCGCGGAGGAGGAAGCCGCGCAGGCGGCGCACGAACGCGGCGAGGCGGAGGCGCGCGCAAGGCAGCAGGCCGAGGGCGCGATCGTGCTGGAGCACCGCGCAGAAACGGCGGCGAAGGCGCGGGCCGAGGCGGAAGCACAGGCGATCGCCGCCGTGCGCACGCGCGAGGCCGCCGAACATTCGCTTACCGCGGCAGCCGCGGCAAGAGCCGAAGCCGAAGCGGCGGAGCAAGCCCTCGCGCGCGAGCGCGCGGAACAAGAGCGGCGTTTGCACGCGGCGGCGCAGGCGCGCCTCGCGGCGGAAGAACATGCCGAAGCGCTTGCACGGAAGCGCGCGCAGGCCGATGCGGCCGCGGCCGAAGCCGCACGCGAGCATGCGCGGCGCGCCACGGCGGCGGGCACGGCGGCTTCGCTGCGCGCAGGCGAAGAGCGCGCCGCGGCCGGGCAGGCACGCGCGAGGGAAGCCGCCGAGCGCGAGGCCGATGAACTGGCGCAGCAACACGCCGAACGGCAGCGGCAGCTGCAGTTGCTGGTCGGGGAGCGCGAGTCCGCGGAGCGGGCGGCAGGCGAGGCGGCTGCAGCGCGTGCGCGCAGCGAAGCCGCGGCGCAGGAGGCGGTGAGCGCCGCGCTCGCGGCGGTGGAGCGAGAACGGCAGCAGGCGGTTGAGCGGGCGGCGGCCGAGCGTGTGGCAGAAGACCGCGCCCGGCTGAAGCTGGAGTCGGAGTTGCGGCTGGCCGAGCGCGCGAAAGCGAAGCTGCTCGCGGAGCAGGCGGCGCTCGCTTCGGCTGCGGAGCGGGCGCGGCTCGAAGGGGAAGCCCTTGCCTTGGCGCAGCAGCGGCGCGCGGATGCCGCCGCGCGCGCGCAGGCCGCGGGCGAGCGCAGGCGGCTCGCGCTCGCCGGCGTGGATTGGCGACGATGGTCCCGCTCGCTCGCGTTCGCCGCGGCGGCGTTCGCACTCGGAATCGGCGCGGCGGCGCTGTGGCCCAAACCCGCTGTTCGCAATGCAGTGGAATTGCGCGGCGCGGCGCCAGCCGTTCATGCCGGGTCGGCTGTGCGGCTGCCGCCTGCCGGCGGCGCATTGGTGCTGAAGCTGGACGCCGATGCCGCCGCGTTCGCAGCGCGCGCGGCGTCAGAGGATCGCTCTGCGCGCTGAGCCCGGCGCGCCTGACAGGATTGCGGAAACGACCTCCGGAGCCGGCGAGAAGCGGGGTTTCTATACCCTCGCGCCGGGGGCGAGCCGCTTCGAAGGTGTCGTGCGCGCAAATCGCAGGCACAACTGCAGCAGCTCGTCCCACACGTCGCCGCGGCCCAGGCCCTTGATGGTGCGATCGATGCGCGCGGCGTGGCGCAGCGCCTGGCCGAGGGCCGCGGACTTGAGCCGCCGCGCGGCTTCGGTCACCAGCTGCTGACGTGCAGCGCCCCAGATGCGGTTGTTGCGGTAGAGCTGCTGCGGGTCTGCACCCGCAGCGATGCCGGCCTGCACCTTGGCGATGGCGCGGATCTCCTCGGCCAGCACCCATAGTATTTTGGGCGGCGCCTCGCCTTCGCTCCTGAGTCCGTCGAGCATGCGCGCGAGGCGCGCCGTGTCGCCGGCGAGCATCGCCTCGTTCAGCTGGAAGGCATCGAAGCGCGCGACGTTGAGCACGGCGCCGCGCACCGCTTCGAATGCGAGCTCGCCCGGCGGAAACAGCAGGCCGAGCTTCTGGATTTCCTGGTGCGCGGCGAGCAGATTGCCCTCGACGCTGTCGGCGAGGAATTGCAGCGTCTCGCGACCGGCTTTTTGCTTCTGCCGCGCGAGGCGCGCCGCGATCCACTGCGGCAATTGCGCGCGCTCGACCTGCAAGGTGTTGATCAGCACGCCCGCACGCGTCAGCGCCTTGAACCACGCGCTCTCCTGGCTTCTGCGGTCCAGCCTGGGCAGCGTGACGATGGTGAGCACGTCCGCGACCAGCGCGCCGCAATATTGCACGATCGCGGCCGCGCCCTCGGTGCCGGGCTTGCCGCCGGGGATGCGCAGTTCGATCAGCTTCTTCGAGGAGAACAGCGACAGGTTGGCGCTGCTGGTCGCGAGCAGGCTCCAGTCGAAGCTGCGCTCGACGGTGAGCACCTCGCGCTCGGCGTAGCCCTGCGCGCGCGCCTGGGCGCGGATCGCATCGGCCGCCTCGAGGGACTGCAGCGGCTCGTCGCCGTGGATGACGTACAGCGGGGCCAGGCTGCGCGTCAGGTGGCGCTCGAGTTCTTCAGCCCGCAGGAGCATTTTTCGCCTTGGGCGCGATGCCGATCGGCTCCGCGGGCGCGGCGGCGAGGCGGCGCATGATTTGCTGCACCATGTCGCTTTCCATGTCGCGGTACTGCAGCGCCTCCTCCGATTCCTTCGCCAGCAACTGCGTGCTGCTGTAGGAAATGTCGCGCGAGAGCCGGATTTTGCTTCGCGGCACGTAGTCGCGTCCCTTCGCGTCGCGCACGCGGAATTCGAGGCGATAGCGCAGCCGCAATTCGGTCACCTGGCCGCTGGCGCCGTACGAGAGGATGTCCTTGCTGCGCTCTTCCGAGACCACGCTGAAAATCGCCTGCGCCCCGGCGGCGGTTTTCACCAGCCGGGTGTCGGTGCCGGCGACGATGTAGCGCTTCAGGGCAATTGCCAGCGTCGAATTCGAAGGCATGTCGATGTAGAGGGTCCGGAACGGCAGCTTGGCCTCGCCGCGCAGATGGAAGCCGCAGGCGGCGGTCAGCAGCCCCAGCACGATGATCGCAAAAGTGCGCATCGAACGCTCCTCGCTCAAACCACCACGTTCACCAGCCGGCCGGGCACGACGACGATCTTCTTCACTTTCTGGCCGGCGATGAATTTCTGCACTTGCTCGTTCTCGACCGCGGCGGTCTCGATCGCCTCCTTGCCGGCGGCCTTGGCGACGCGGATATTGCCGCGCAGCTTGCCGTTGACCTGCACCACCAGTTCGATCTCGTCCTGCTCCAGCGCGGCCGGGTCGGGCTCGGGCCAGGGCGCATGCAGGATGTCCTCGCCGTAGCCGAGTTCGCGCCACAGTTCATGCGTGATGTGCGGCGCGATCGGCGACAGCAGCCTGAGCAGAATCGACATGCCTTCGGCGACGGTCGAATTGGCCGCGGCGCCCGCGCCCGAGGCGCGTTCCAGGGCGTTCAGGATTTTCATGCAGGCGGAGGCGACGGTGTTGAACTGATGCTTGTTCAGGTCGTAGTTCGCCTGCTTCAGCGTCAGGTGGACCTCCCGGCGCTGCTCGGCCTGGTGCGCGGCCCCGCCTTTGGCTTGCCGGCCGAGCTCGCCGCGGTGCTCGTGCGCGTACGCCCACAGCCGCTTCAGAAAACGATAAGCGCCCTGCACGCCGGAGTCGGACCATTCCAGCGTCTGCTCGGGCGGGCTCGCGAACATCATGAAGAAGCGCGCGGTGTCGGCGCCGTAGTTTTCCATCAGGGACTGCGGATCGACGCCGTTGTTCTTCGACTTGGACATGGTGCCGATGCCGCCGGACTCCACTTGCTCGCCGTCGGCCTTGAGCACGGCGTGCGCGCGCTGCCCCTTGTCGTCCAGGCGCCATTCGATCTCGGTCGGGTTGTAGTAGACGACGCGGCCGGCGCCGCTCTTGCGAAAGTAGATTTCGTTCAGCACCATGCCCTGGGTGAGCAGGTTCGCGAACGGCTCCTCGAATTCGACCAGCTTCAACTCGCGCATTACCTTGGTCCAGAAGCGCGAGTACAGCAGATGCAGGATCGCGTGCTCGATGCCGCCGATGTACTGGTCCGCGGGCAGCCAGTAGTTTACGCGTTCGTCCACCATCTGCGCCGCGCCCGGGCAGGCGTAGCGGATGTAATACCAGGACGAATCGACGAAAGTGTCCATGGTGTCGGTCTCGCGCCGCGCCGGCTTGCCGCAGCGCGGGCAGGCGCAGTCGCGAAACGCCGCATGCTTGTTCAGCGGATTGCCCGAGCCGTCGGGCACCAGGTCCTCGGGCAGCGTCACCGGCAGGTCCTTGTCGGGCACCGGCACCGCGCCGCAGTCCTCGCAGTGGATGATCGGGATCGGCGTGCCCCAGTAGCGCTGGCGCGAGATGCCCCAGTCGCGCAGGCGCCATACCACCTGCTTGTCGCCCAGGCCCTTGGCGCGCAGGTCGGCGGCGATCGCGTCTATCGCGTTCGCGTAATCCAGACCGTCGTACTTGCCCGAGTTGATGCAGGTTCCGTAGTCGGCGTACTCGGGCTTCCACGGCTCGGGCACGGTATCGCCCGCAGGATGGCGAATCACGCACTTGATCGGCAGCCCGTACTTCAATGCGAAGGCGTAGTCGCGTTCGTCGTGCCCCGGCACGCCCATCACCGCGCCTTCGCCGTAGCTCATGAGCACGTAGTTCCCGACCCACACCGGAACCTGTTCGCCCGAAATCGGATGGGTCACGCTCAAGCCGGCGGGCATGCCTTTCTTTTCCTGCAGCGCGATATCGGCTTCCTGCACGCCGCCGCGCTTGCACTCATCGATGAACGCTGCGAGCTGCGGATTGTTCCTGGCGGCGTAGGTCGCGAGCGGATGCTCGGCCGCGACGGCGCAGAAGGTCACGCCCATGATGGTGTCGGCGCGCGTGGTGAATACCTTGAGCAGCTTGCTTTCACCCTCGATGGAATAGGGGAAGCCGAAATTCACGCCGTGGCTTTTGCCGATCCAGTTCGCCTGCATGGTCTTCACGCGCTCGGGCCAGCCCGGCAACGTATCCAGCGCCGCGAGCAGCTCTTCGGCGTAAGCGGTGATCTTCATGTAGTACATGGGGATCTCGCGCTTTTCCACCAGCGCTCCGGTGCGCCAGCCGCGGCCGTCAATGACCTGCTCGTTGGCGAGCACGGTCCGGTCCACCGGGTCCCAGTTGACCGTGCCGGTCTTGAGATACGCCAGGCCTTTTTCCAGCATGCGCAGGAACAGCCACTGGTTCCACTTGTAGTACTCGGGCCGGCAGGTGGTGACTTCGCGCGACCAGTCCAGGGCGAAGCCCAGCGACTGGAGCTGCTTCTTCATGTAGGCGATGTTGTCGTAAGTCCACTTCGCCGGCGGCACGCTGTTGGCCATGGCGGCGTTCTCGGCCGGCAGCCCGAATGCGTCCCAGCCCATGGGCTGCAGCACGTTGTAGCCGCGCATGCGGTGATAGCGCGTGAGCGCATCGCCGATCGTATAGTTTCTGACATGCCCCATGTGCAGCTTGCCCGAGGGGTAGGGGAACATCGACAGGCAGTAGTATTTCGGGCGGGCGGTTTGGCCCGGCGGTTCCTCGGTAGCCAAAAATGCCTGGGTCTTTTCCCAATGCTTCTGGGCGGCGCGTTCTACGGTCTCGGGGTGGTACTGGGCTTGCATGGACGTTTCGCTGTGTGAGAATGTGCGCATTATACAAGGCCGTCACTCGAACCCGCCCGGACGGGGCGGCGGCCGTTCAAATGCTTGGGGAGAAACCTGCCATGAAGACGCTTGCTTTGGGATGCGCGGGGGCGCTGCTCATGCTGGCGGCGCAACTTGCGCCGGCGGCCGCGTCCAATGCCGTGGTCGAGGCGGTGCAGATGCCGGCGTGGGTGGAGCGCGGCAAGTTGACCATTCCGCTCGCTCCGGGCATGGAATTGCGCGACCAGGATCGCTTGCGTACCGGCGCCAATTCGAAGCTGTTGCTGAAAATGCGCGAAGGCTCCCTGGTCAGGCTGGGCGAAAACGCTACGCTCGTGCTGGAGCAGATGGCCGAGGGCAGGGACCGGGTGTTCGACGCGGCGATGAAAGTGCTCCAGGGCGCGTTTCGCTTTACCACCGGCGTGCTGCAAGCACATCGCCGGCGCAACATCAGTATCACGATCGATACGGTGACTGCGGGCGTACGCGGCACCGACGTCTGGGGCAAGGCCGCGGCCGACAAGGACATCGTCTGCCTGATCGAGGGCAGGATCGAGGTGCGGCGCGGCCAGGAGCAGCCGTTTCAGATGGATCGGCCGCTGTCGTTCTATGTCGCGCCCAAAGGCGCTCCGGCACTGCCGGTAGCCCCGGTTGCTCCGAAGCAGCTCCGGATCTGGTCGGCCGAGACCCAGATTGCGCCCGGGGCGGGGGCGGCGCGCCGCGGCGGCAAGTGGAAAGTCATCGCCGCCAGCGCCGGTACCCGGGCGCAGGCGCTGAAGGTGAATGACGCGCTGCGCGCCGCCGGCTACGCCGCCGAGATCAGGCAGCGGATGCGGGCGAACAAACGCATCTACGAGGTGCGTCTAACGCAGCTGCCTTCCAAGGCAGACGCCGAAGCGCTGGCCGCTTCGATTCGAGGCAGGATGGGCGTGACCGCGCCCAAAGTCTCGATGTAGCCGGTCGGCGCGCGGCCGATAGGATCAGGAATCTGCGGTACGACGTACTCGCCGGTAAAATTCGCCGCTGCCGTCAACCACTGCTGCGGTAAAATCGCGCTTCGAAAAAGCACCCACGGCACGATGTCGCTACTCGCCAATCTCAATCCGGAACAACTCGCTGCGGTCACCCTGCCGAACCAGTCTGCGCTGATCCTCGCGGGCGCGGGCTCGGGCAAGACGCGCGTGCTCACCACGCGCATCGCCTGGCTGATCCAGACCGGCAACGTCAGCCCGGTCGGCATCCTCGCGGTCACGTTCACGAACAAGGCGGCGAAGGAAATGCTCACGCGCATTTCGGCGATGCTGCCGATCTCCACCCGCGGCATGTGGGTCGGCACCTTCCACGGTCTGTGCAACCGCCTGCTGCGCGCGCATCACCGCGACGCCGGGCTGCCGCAGCTGTTCCAGATCCTCGATTCGGCCGACCAGCTGTCGCTGGTGAAGCGCGTGCTCAAGGGCATGAACGTGGACGAAGACCGCTTCCCGCCGAAGCAGGTGCAGCATTACATCAACGCCAACAAGGAAGAGGGCAAGCGCGCGGGCGAGGCCGATGCCTACGACGAGTTCAGCCGCCGCTACGCCGAGATCTACGCCGCCTACGACGAGCAATGCCAGCGCGAGGGCGCGGTCGATTTCGCCGAGCTGCTGTTGCGCAGCTTCGAGCTGCTGTCGAAAAACGAAATCCTGCGCGAGCACTACCGCGCGCGCTTCCGCCACATCCTGGTGGACGAGTTCCAGGACACCAACCGCCTGCAGTACCGCTGGCTCAAGCTTCTCACCGGGCCCGGCAGCGTGATTTTCGCGGTCGGCGACGACGACCAGTCGATTTACGCGTTTCGCGGCGCGAACGTCGGCAACATGGCCGATTTCGAGCGCGACTTCCACGTCGAGAACGTGATCCGCCTGGAGCAGAATTATCGCTCGCACGGGAACATTCTGGATGCGGCCAACGCGCTGATCTCCAACAACAGGAAGCGCCTGGGCAAGAATCTGTGGACCGCGGCCGGCCACGGCGAGCCGCTGCGCGTCTATGAGGCGCAGACCGACGGCTACGAGGCGCACTGGCTGGCCGAGGAAGTGCAGGCGCTCAATCGCGACGGGCTCGCGCGGCGCGAAATCGGCGTGCTCTACCGCTCGAATGCGCAGTCGCGCATCCTCGAACACGCGCTGTTCTCGGCCGGCGTGCCCTACCGCGTCTACGGGGGCTTGCGCTTCTTCGAGCGCATGGAAATCAAGCATGCGCTCGCGTATCTGCGCCTGATCGCAAGTTCGGAGGACGACAGCGCCTTCCTGCGCGTGGTGAATTTCCCCGCGCGCGGCATCGGCGCGCGTTCGCTCGAAGCGCTGCAGGAAGCATCGCGCGCCGGCAATTGCAGCCTGTACAACGCCGTGCCGCAGCTGGGCGGCAAGGCGGGCAACGCGCTGGGTGCGTTCGTCGCGATGATCGCCTCCCTGCGCAAGGAGGCCGAAGGCCTGCCGCTGCAGGAGGTCGTGGAGCATATGCTGGCGAAGTCCGGACTGCTCGCGCACTTCCAGGCGGAGAAGGACGGCGCCGACCGGGTGGAGAACCTGCAGGAACTGACCAACGCGGCGGCGCTGTTCGTGCAGGAGCAGGAGGAGCACGTGGAGGCGCAGGATCTGGCCGCCTTCCTCGCGCACGCGGCGCTCGAGGCGGGCGAGCACCAGGCGGGCGAGGGCGCGGATGCGCTGCAGCTGATGACCGTGCATTCGGCCAAGGGCTTGGAGTTTCAGGCGGTGTTCGTCACCGGGCTGGAAGAGGGCCTGTTCCCGCACGAGCAAAGTCGCAACGAGGACGACGGCCTGGAAGAAGAGCGGCGCCTGATGTACGTGGCGATCACGCGCGCGCGCTCGCGCCTGTACCTCTCGTTCGCGCAGAACCGCATGCTGCACGGGCAGACGCGCTACAACGTCGCCTCGCGCTTCCTCGATGAAATTCCGGCCGGCCTGGTGAAGTGGCTGACGCCGCGCATGGGGAGCCGGCCGCTGCCCGAGCCGGTGCTCGCTTCGGCGCGCGACGCGACGATACCGAAGGCCATGCCGCGCGCGACCCAGATGGGCTGGCGCATCGGCCAGAACGTGGTCCATGCGAAATTCGGCCAGGGCGTGATCGTCGATGCCGAAGGGCAGGGGCCGGACGCGCGCGTGCAAATCAACTTCGGCCGCCAGGGCATGAAGTGGCTGGCGCTGGAATACGCCAAGCTGAGCGCGGCCTAGGCCTTCAGAGTCCGATTCATTCAGCCCGCGCCCAGGGCCAGTGCCGCGTGATAGGTAAGGTACGAAGCGGCATAGGCGAGCGCAAACAAATAGCCCGCCATGACGATCGGCATGGTCCAGCCGCCGGTCTCGCGCTTGACCGCCGCGAGCGTGGCCAGACACTGCGGTGCAAACACGTACCAGGCAAGCAAGGACAGTGCGGTGGCCAGGCTCCAGCTATGCGTGATCAGCGACGCCAGGGCCTGCGCGGTGGTGTCGGTGGCGGCCGAGAGCGCGTACACGGTGGCCAACGCGCTCACCATCACTTCCCGAGCCGCCAACCCCGGTACCAGTGCAATGCTGATCTGCCAGTTGAAGCCTATGGGATGAAACACCGTGGCCAACGCTTTTCCAAGCATCCCGGCCAGGCTGTACTCGATCGCGGGGCCGGTGGCACCCGCGGGCGGCGCCGGGAAGCTCGCGAGGAACCATAGCAGGATGGTCAGGGTGAGTATGATGGTGCCGACCCGTCTCATGAATATGACGACTCTCTGCCAGATGCCGATGGCGATGTTGCGCACCGTCGGCAAGTGGTAGCTGGGCAGCTCCATCATCAGCGGGCGCACCTGGCGGCCGACGGTGGTGAAGTACTTGAGTACCAGGGCGACCGCGAGCGCGCCGAGGATGCCTGCAATGTACAGGCCGAGCAAGACCAGACCCTGCAGTTCCAGCCCGCCCCATACCTCGCGCCTGGGGATGAAGGCGCCGATCAGCAATGCGTACA
>Ga0307377_10004447_pt1 | contig 15344 bp, 11 predicted proteins | sample TR3MG_FD_202535 | JGI IMG/M metagenome (GOLD analysis project Ga0307377, IMG submission 202535) | Soil microbial communities from Risofladan, Vaasa, Finland - TR-3 | ecosystem: Environmental > Terrestrial > Soil > Coastal area > Acid sulfate soil | place: Finland: Risofladan, Vaasa | collected... | reverse complement strand
CAGGCCGCGCCCGAACAGATGGTCAACTGCGATTATTGCGGCCTGTACCTTCCGCATGGCGAGGCCCTAGCCGAGGCGGGCAAGTTCTACTGCTGCGCCGAACACCGCCGCCGGACCGGGTAGCGCCTGTCTAACATGGCCAGCTGGCAGTTCGCCCCGGATACGCAACCAGACTCCTTCTGGGTTTCACTGCGCTATTTCAACATCTATCGCACGCTGCTGGCGGGGGCGTTCCTCGCCGCGGCGCTGGTGTTTGGCGACAATCTCAATTTCGGCAGTCACAACCTCGTGCTGTTTGAGTACGTCGCCGGCGCCTATCTGCTGCTGGCGGGCGCCTACCATGTGCTGCTGGAAAAGATGCGCCGCTATTTCAATTTCCAGCTGAGTCTGCACGTCATCACTGACATCGTCGCCACGGTGCTGCTGATGAACGCGAGCAACGGCTTTCGCAGCGGTCTGGGTGTAATGCTGCTGATTTCGCTTGCGGCGGCGGCTCTGGTGAGTCGCGGTGCGCTCACACTGTTCTATGCCGCGCTTGCTTCGATCGCCATTTTGCTGGAACAGACCTACTGGATTCTGGTGTTTGACCACAGTACCGCCAATTATGTGCAACCGGGACTTCTGTCCATCGGCTATTTCGCCACGGCGTTGATCACCAACCAGTTGGCGCAACGCGTCATTCGCCAGGAACGGGTAATGCGGCAACGCTCGGTCGACCTGAGCAATCAGCTGCGCATCAACCAACTGGTGATTCAGGACATGCAGGATGCCGTGCTGGTGGTCGACGGCAACGGGCTGGTGCGCCAGCATAATCCGCAGGTGTCGGCCTTGCTCGGATGGCAGGCGCCGGAGCTCGATCAGATCGAGAATTTATCGCCCGAGATTGCGCGCGCGCTGGAGCGCTGGCGCAACGCCGCGGGTGGCGCGGTCGAAACTCTGTTGCTATCCGGAAGCGGCAAGTTCGTGCGCGCGCGCTTTGTCGAGGCCGGTGTCGCGGGCGGCAGCATTTCCTTGGTGTTCCTCGAGGACCTGTCGCGGCTGCAGGAGCAGGCGCAGCAGCTTAAGCTGGCCGCGCTCGGAAGGCTCACCGCCAATATTGCGCACGAGATCCGTAATCCGCTTTCGGCGATCAGCCATGCGAGCGAATTGCTGGTGGAGGAGCAGCGCGGACCCTCGCAGGAACGCCTGCTGCGCATCATCCAGGACAACTCCAAACGCCTCGATCGCATGGTGCGCGACGTGCTCGAGCTGACACGGCGCGACCGGGTGCATCCCGAGACTATTCAGCTCGCGGTTTTTCTGCCGACCTTTATCGATGAGTTCGGACAAAACGAGCGCATCCCCGCGACAAGCTTCGCGCTGGAAGTGCATGACGCGAGCGAGATCGTGTTCGACCGGGTGCATTTGCAGCAGGTGCTGTGGAATCTGCTGCGCAACGCTTGGCGCCACTCGCGCCAGCACGAGGCGAGCGTGCGCGTGGTGGTTAGGCGCCGGGCGAATCGGGTAGAATTGGACGTGATCGATGACGGTGAGGGGGTGCCTACGCACCTGCGACAGCAATTGTTCGAGCCGTTCTTCACTACCTACAGCGGCGGCACCGGCCTGGGTCTGTACATCGCGCGCGAGATGTGCGCGGCCAACGCCGCCATTCTTGAATACGTTGTCCCGCCGGGGGAAGCCGCCGGGGCGGACTTCCGCATTCTGTGCGGGGGGCGGCCGGGATGAAGCGTGCCGAACGCAGAAGCGAGCAGGCGGCCGCCACGGTCTTGGTGGTCGATGACGAAGCCGATATCCGCGAATTGCTCGAACTGACGCTGTTGCGCATGGGGCTGGCGGTGGCGCCGGCAGCGAGCGTCGCCGAGGCAAGCGCGCTGCTCAAAGCGCGGCGCTTCGACCTGTGCCTGACCGACATGCGCCTGCCGGACGGCGACGGCCTGGAACTCGTGCGCTACATCGGCGAGCATTGCGCTGATCTCCCGGTCGCGGTCATCACCGCCTATGGCAGCGCCGAGAACGCGGTCGCTGCACTCAAGGCCGGCGCGTTCGACTATCTGTCCAAGCCAGTGTCGCTGGAGGCTTTGCGTACTCTGGTGAAATCGGCGCTAAAGCTGCCGCAGACTCCGAGCGCCGCCAGAGCCGCCCGGCTGCTCGGCGATTCGCCGGCGATGCAGCAGGCACGCGATATGATTCACAAACTTGCGCGCAGCCAGGCGCCGGTATACATCAGTGGCGAGTCGGGCAGCGGCAAGGAATTGGCGGCGCGCCTGATCCACGAACAGGGGGCGCGCCACGACCTGCCGTTCGTCCCCGTGAACTGCGGGGCCATTCCGGAAAACCTGATGGAGAGCGAATTCTTCGGTTACAAGAAAGGGGCCTTTACCGGGGCGGAAGCCGATCGCGACGGCTTCTTCCAGGTGGCGCATGGCGGCACACTGTTTCTGGACGAGGTCGCCGATCTGCCGCTCACGATGCAGGTGAAGCTGCTGCGCGCGATCCAGGAGAAGTGCGTGCGCAAGGTGGGCGCCACCGCGGAAGATCCGGTCGACGTGCGCATGATCTGCGCCACCCACCAGAACCTCACCGCTCTGGTCGAGGCGGGACGGTTCCGCCAGGATCTGTATTTCCGTCTCAACGTGATCGAACTGAAAATGCCGTCATTGAAAGAGTGCCGCGAAGACATCGCTGCGCTGGCCGAGGCCATGCTCGCGCGTGTCGTCGGTCCAGGGGGCGAGGCGCCGCGCCTGTCGAAGGCGGCGCAGGCGGCGCTTGAAAGCTACGATTTTCCCGGTAATGTGCGCGAGTTGGAGAACATCTTGGAACGCGCAGTGGCGCTGTGCAGCGGGAGCGAAATCCAGGCGGAGGATTTACGTCTGGTGCCGGCGCGTCATGCGGGCGATTCGCCGGCTGGCGGCAAATCGCCGTTGCCGGACTATCTCGACCGGATCGAGCGCGAGGCGATTCTCGAAGCACTTGCAAAAACGCGCTTCAACCGCACCGCGGCGGCCAAGCTTCTCGGAATCACCTTTCGCGCCCTGCGCTACCGCATGGAGCGGCTTGGGATCAACGAACCACCCCCATGATCGCCAATGCCGACGGGCGCGTGGACGCGGCGCGCTATGTGGCTTCCGCCAACTGCGACGAGCGGCCGCCAGGTGAGGCGATCACGCTGCTGGTGGTCCACAGCATCAGCCTGCCGCCGGGGGAATTTGGCGGCGACGGCATCGTGCGCCTGTTCACAAACGAGCTCGACTGGACCGCTCATCCTTACTATCGGTCCATTACCGGGATAAGAGTATCGGCGCACTTCCTTATCCGCCGCACCGGCGAATTGCTGCAGTTCGTGCCGTGCACCAAGCGCGCCTGGCATGCCGGCGTGTCGGCCTGGCGCGGGCGCAGCGACTGCAACGGCTTCTCGATAGGTATCGAACTGGAGGGCGCGGATGATCTGCCCTTCGCCGAGCCTCAGTACCTCGTACTCGCGCAACTCGCACGCGCGCTGTGTTCCGCCTACCCGATCGCTGATATCGTCGGCCACTGCGATATTGCGCCCGCGCGCAAGACTGATCCGGGGCCCGGTTTCGACTGGGCCCGTTTTCGCGACTCGATCAAATAGCAGATCGCAGCGCCGGCTGCGAAAATTTCTTCTTGTACTGCCGCCAGGCAAGCGGCGGAAAACTACGCATCCCAGTTTACGCAGTGGACGCTGCTTGCGCTGAGTGCAGGCGTCCGGCTCGGCCTTTTTGCGCACATCTTGCGCGGGAACACTTTTTTGTAAAAACTTCTTGCAAAATCAAAAGCGCGTCACTAAAATTAGTTGCGAACTGGTTATAGGATACTATATATTGTGGTCGCGGCCGGAACCAAACTATAGATCAGCAACGCCATAGCAAGGCTCGGTAGGCGAGTACAAAAGGGGGAACGCAGATGCAGGTTGTCACCGATTCGGAAAAATCGCCATTCGTGGCCGGTGCCAATATTGCTGAAGCGTCCGCAGTGAGCGAGTCGTCTTATCCCGACTACCGCATCATTCGCCGCAATGGTGCAGTGGTTGGTTTCGACCCGAGCAAAATCTCGGTCGCGATGACCAAGGCGTTTCTGGCGATTGAAGGCGGTCAAGGTGCGGCTTCGGCGCGTATTCGCGAATTGGTTGCAGCGCTCACTGAAAGCGTGGTCGCCGCCCTCGCGCGGCGCCAGCCCGGAGGCGGTACTTTCCACATAGAAGATATTCAGGACCAGGTCGAACTGGCGTTGATGCGCTCCGGCGAGCACGAAGTCGCCCGGGCATACGTGCTCTATCGCGAGCAGCGCACCAAGGCGCGCACGCAGGAGCAGGCCAAGCAAAAGGACAAGGCTGCCGTCCCCGAATTGAACGTGGTCGACAAGGGCGTGCGGCGGCCGATCGACCTGGCCGGGTTGAAAAATCTGCTCAAGGCCTGCTGCGAGGACCTGGGCGACGCGGTTGAACCGGGCATTATCTACAACGAGACGCTGAAAAACTTGTATGACGGTGTGCCGGTCGAGGAGATCCGAAAATCGGCCATCCTGTCGGCGCGCGCGCTGATCGAAAAGGACCCGGCCTACAGTTTTGTCACCGCGCGGCTGCTGCTGAACACCATCCGCATCGAGATCCTGGGCGAGGAAGTGCCGCAGGCGCAAATGGCCACTCGCTACGCCGAGTATTTCCCGGAATTTATCAAGCGTGGCATCGCCGCCGAACTGCTGGACGAACGGCTGGCCAAATTCGACCTTGTGCGCCTGGGCAAGGCGCTGGACGCAGCGCGTGATTTGAAATTCGGCTATCTCGGTCTGCAGACCCTGTATGACCGCTACTTCCTGCACCGGGACGGGCAACGCATCGAACTGCCGCAGGCCTTCTTCATGCGCGTGGCCATGGGCCTGGCACTGAATGAGATCGACCGCGAGGCGCGCGCGATCGAGTTTTACCAGGTGCTGTCATCCTTCGACTTCATGAGTTCGACGCCGACCCTGTTCAATTCGGGCACGCTGCGCTCGCAACTGTCGAGCTGCTATCTGACGACGGTCGCGGACGACCTTGACGGCATTTACGAATCGATCAAGGACAACGCGCTGCTCGCCAAGTACGCGGGCGGGCTGGGCAACGACTGGACCCCGGTGCGCGCCCTCGGTTCGCACATCAAGGGCACCAACGGCAAGTCGCAGGGCGTGGTTCCGTTCCTGAAGGTGGTGAACGACACCGCCGTAGCGGTCAACCAGGGCGGAAAACGCAAAGGTGCGGTGTGCGCCTACCTGGAAAGCTGGCACCTGGACATAGAGGAGTTCCTCGAACTGAGGAAGAACACGGGCGATGACCGCCGCCGCACCCACGACATGAACACGGCGAACTGGATTCCGGATCTGTTCATGAAGCGGGTGATGGAAAACGGCGAGTGGACGCTGTTCTCGCCCTCGGACTGCCCCGACCTGCACGACAAGTTCGGCAAGGAATTCGAGAAGGCGTATATAGCCTACGAGGAAAAGGCCGCCAGGGGCGAGCACAAGCTGTTCAGAAAGATCCCGGCGCTGCAGCTGTGGCGCAAGATGCTGTCGATGCTGTTCGAGACCGGGCATCCCTGGATAACGTTCAAGGATCCGTGCAATATCCGCTCGCCGCAATCCCATGTCGGCGTCGTGCACAGTTCCAACCTGTGCACCGAGATCACGCTCAATACGAATGAGCACGAAATAGCCGTGTGCAACCTGGGTTCGGTCAATCTGGTCGCACATCTGAAGGACGGCAAGCTCGATCAGGCCAAGTTGCAGCGCACCATCGCCACTGCGATGCGCATGCTCGATAACGTTATCGACATCAATTACTACGCCGTGGGCAAGGCGCGCAATTCCAACCTGAAGCACCGCCCGGTGGGCATGGGCATCATGGGCTTCCAGGACTGCCTGCACGTGTTGCGTATCCCTTACGGCTCGAAGGACGCGGTGGAGTTTGCCGATCGCTCGATGGAGGCGGTCACCTATTACGGCTACCTGGCTTCGACCGAACTGGCCGAGGAGCGCGGCCGCTATTCGACCTACCGTGGATCGCTGTGGGATCGCGGCATTCTGCCGCAGGACACTCTGGCCCTGCTGCGCGAGGAGCGCGGTGGTCATGTGGAAATCGACATGAGCGCCGGCATGGACTGGGATGGGCTGCGCGAGCGCATCAAACAGCACGGCATGCGCAACTCCAACTGCATTGCGATCGCCCCGACCGCCACCATCGCCAATATCATCGGCGTGTCCGCTTCGATTGAACCCACTTACCAGAACCTGTATGTGAAATCGAATCTTTCGGGCGAATTCACCGTGGTCAACGAATACCTGGTGGACGATCTGAAGCGCCTGGGCTTGTGGGACGAAGTCATGATCGCCGATGTGAAGTATTTTGACGGTAATCTGGCCAAGATCGACCGCGTTCCGGCGGAGCTGCGCAAGCTCTACGCCACCGCGTTCGAAATCGAGCCGCTATGGCTGGTCGAGGCTGCGGCGCGCCGGCAAAAATGGATTGATCAGTCGCAGTCACTCAACATCTATATGTCGGGGGCCTCCGGCAAGCGCCTGGACGACACCTACAAGCTCGCCTGGAAGCGCGGCTTGAAGACCACTTATTACCTGCGTTCGATGGGAGCCACCCACGCCGAGAAGTCGACAGTGAAGGCAGGGCAGTTGAACGCCGTCCCCGAGGGCGGGATACCCGCGGCGGCAAAGAGCGCGGAGCAGGTCGAACCCAAGTTTTGCGCGCTTGACGACCCGGAATGCGAGGCATGCCAGTAGCTGGCGGCAGAACCTGTTAAGAGATGAGTATGCTCAATTTTGACGACGAAACGGCAGTTTCCCCCGGACTGGGCCTGCAGCCGCGGCAGGGTTTCATGCCTGCGTCGCGGGCGGGGGCGGGCCCGCGGCAGGAAAGTGCGGCGCAGGAGGTGCGCGCCGAGGAACTGCGCCGCATCCGCGTGGAAGACAAGCGCATCATCAACGGCGGCACCGATGTCAACCAGCTGGTGCCGTTCAAGTACAAATGGGCTTGGGAGAAATATCTCGCCGCCTGCGCCAACCACTGGATGCCGCAGGAAATCAACATGAGCCGCGACATCGCCACTTGGAAGGATCCGCACGGACTGAGCGAGGACGAGCGCCGCATCATCACGCGTAACCTCGGCTTTTTCGTCACCGCCGATTCGCTTGCCGCGAACAACATCGTGCTCGGCACCTACCGCCATATCAGCGCGCCGGAATGCCGTCAGTATCTGCTGCGCCAGGCTTTCGAGGAGGCGATCCACACTCACGCGTACCAGTACATCGTGGAGAGCCTGGGCTTGGATGAAGGCGAGGTCTTCAACGCCTATCATGAGATTGGCAGCATCCGCAACAAGGATGAGTTCCTGATTCCTTTCATCGACACGCTTACCAATCCGGCGTTCAGAACCGGCACGCCCGAGGCCGATCAGCAATTGCTCAAGAGCCTTATCGTGTTTGCCTGCATCATGGAAGGGCTGTTCTTCTATGTCGGCTTCACCCAGATACTTGCGATGGGCCGCCAGAACAAGATGACCGGCGCTGCCGAGCAGTACCAGTACATCCTGCGCGACGAGTCGATGCACTGTAATTTTGGCATAGACCTCATCAACCAGATCAAGATGGAAAATCCCCATCTCTGGACCTCGGCCTTCCGCGAAGAAATCCAGGGCTACATGAAAACGGCGGTCGAACTCGAGTACCGTTACGCGGAGGACACCATGCCGCGCGGCGTACTCGGCTTGAACGCGCCGATGTTCAAGGAATATCTGCGTTACATCGCCAATCGCCGCTGCCAGCAGATCGGCGTAGAGCAGCTCTATCCGGGCGCGAGCAATCCTTTTCCCTGGATGAGCGAAATGACCGATTTGAAGAAAGAGCGCAACTTCTTCGAGACCCGGGTGATCGAGTACCAGACCGGAGGTGCGCTCAGTTGGGATTAGCAAACTTCATGGCGTTGGGCGGAGGCAGGAATGCATAAGTTGACTGAGGTTCGGGCAGATAACGATTACAGCTTGTGGCTGCGTTTCGACGACGGGCTGGAAGGAAGCGTGTTCGTTGGCAATTTGCTCGAGATCGGCGCATTCAAGCTCTGGCGCGACCGGGAGCAGTTCCGCCGCGTGGCGATCGACCCGGCGGCAAAGACCCTGGTTTGGGATGGCGGAATTGAGCTTGATCCCGCTGTTTTGTATCGTGATCTGCTTGAGCGCAAGGCTGCATGAGGTCGGCGCGCTTGCACGCAAGGGATTCGGCTGGCCGGGGTTTGCCCCGGTCGGGCGGATAATCCGGGCTAGCATAGCCGGGTTTGTAGTAGTTGTTTTTCTTTAACCTGAAGAAGGAGCTTTACCATGGCAACGAAGAAAAAAGCAAAGAAAGCAGCGAAAAAACCGGCTAAAAAAGCCAAGAAAAAGAGGGCAGTAGCTAAAAAGCCCGCAAAAAAGAAAGCGGCCAAGAAAAAGGCCGCCAAGAAAAAACCTGCGAAAAAAAAAGCGGCAAAAAAAAAGCCAGCTAAAAAGGCCAAAAAGCCCGCCGCCAAAAAGAAAGCGGCAAAAAAAAAGGCTAAACCTGCTGTGAAACCGGCGAAGCCGGCAGCACGTCCGATGGCGGCACGAGTAGCTCCATCGACTGCGGCGACGCCAGGGGCGAAAACCGCCCTGAATCCGGCAGCAGCTTGGCCTTTTCCGACAGGCTCAAGGCCTTAGCGTAGGTAAGGATGTCTCGCGGTCAGCCTTGGCGCAAGCGAAGGCTGTACCGCGGACATTCGCCCTGAGCTGAATTGTCCCGGCTGCGCTACCCGCTTCTTTCACGGGATCGCAGGTAATGCGGCTGGGATCGTTTCTTCGGCAGTCCTGACTTAGAGCCCAGATTGCCTGAAGTCCGGGGCAACGTCAATTTTGGCTTCGGACAGTGTTTGCTGCGTCGCAGCATTCCATTCTCGCAGCGCTTGACATAACCTAGGTGTTTCAATAGAATAGCGTCTGTTGCATCACGACAAGTCAGTAATCCGCCGCAAAACCAGCTGGCAGCTAGGCTGGGCTTTGGTCGCAGTTTCTTAAAGTTCGAACGGCATTTTGTTAGCCGTTTCAAGTAACTAGATTTTAGAAGCGTTTTCTTAGGAGGGGGTGTGCTAGTCGCAACTCGCTTGATTGCGAGCTGCTGAGCGCTAGCAGACTTTGGGCAGCATGGGTGCGCCTCGCAACTTATAATGAAGGCAGGCGGCCCGAGGACTGTATCAGCAAGTAAGCTGATGCGCGTCTGGCTGGTAAGTTGTTTTTTTGCAAGGAGGTACCACATGGACAACCTGAAACAGTTTGCCCTGCGAACCTGCACATTAAGTACCGTATTCCTGCGCAATGGCTTGACCGTGTTCGGGGCTGTCGCGGTTGTCGCGTTGCTTATGGGGGCTCGACCGGTCGTGGACCAGGGCGCCGAGCCCGCACCGGCATCCGCGGTATCCGGCACCATTCGCCATGAGGGTATTACGCTTCTGGTACCGACCGCCGATAGCGAAAGCCCGCAGTACCGCGCGCTCGCCGTGTATCTGTCGCACCGATATAGGGTGGCGCAGGACGCGACCGAACAGCTGGTCGAAGCAGCACATGAGGCTGGTCGCCGTACGGGCCTTGATCCCTTGCTGATTCTGGCGGTAATGGCGGTCGAATCGCGCTTCAACCCGATTGCGGAGAGCGTCGTGGGTGCGAAGGGCCTGATGCAGGTGATCCCCAAGTACCATCAGGACGCGCTAAATGCGCTCGGCGGCGAAGACGCGGTATTTGATCCCATGACCAACATTCTGGTTGGCGCACGCATACTCAAGGATGCTGTGCGGCGCGGGGGCGGTCTGATGCCGGGGCTGCAGCTCTACAACGGTGCCTACGGGGACGACAGCCAGCAGTATGCGCAGAAAGTGATGGCTGAAAAGCAGCGTATGCAGCGGATGCTGAAGCGTTCCCGTCCGGCGACCGCTGCCTAGGCATGCCGGCGCGGCGCAGCGCCGCGCACGGTACGGGCATCAAGGGCCTGCGCCGATCCCCTGCCGGCGTGCTTGGCCGCGCAGAAGGATGTCGCAAGGTGGCTCTCTTCCAGGATTCGTCCTTAGCTCGCGCTCGCGAAACGTCCTTCAATAGTCCGCCAGAAACTTGCGCAAACGTTGAACACCCTCGCGCAAATCGCTCATTGAACGCGTATAGGCGAAGCGAACATAGCGCTCGGCCTGGTTCGAGCCGAAATCCTTGCCCGGAGTGATTGCGACTCCGGCTTGGTCCAGAAGGTCCAGGGCGAACTTTCCACTGTCCGCGGCGAAGCGCTCGATCCCGGCGTAGACGTAGAACGCCCCTTCCGGGGTCACTGGAATGGAGAACCCGAGTTCGCGTAGTGCCGGTACCAGATAGTCGCGCCGCCGCCTGAACTCGTCGCGGCGCTGTTCCAGAATGGCGGTAGTCTCCGGGGCAAAGGCCGCGATGCCGGCGAACTGGGCTGGTGCCGAAGGACAGATAAATGCATTCTGGGCGAAGGTCTCGACCTCGCGCACGCAGTCCTGCGGCATCACCAGCCATCCCAGGCGCCAGCCGGTCATGTTGAAATACTTGGAAAAGCTGTTCACCACGAATACGCGGTCCGAGTGCGCGAGCGCGCTCTCGAATCCGCTGGCATAGGTGAGCCCCTGGTAGATTTCGTCAATGATCGCCACTCCGCCGCGCGCGTGCACCGCCTCGATGATCGCGCGCATCTCCCCCGGCGCGATCATGGTCCCGGTCGGGTTGGACGGGGAGGCAATGAGCACACCGCGTGTTTTTTCCGACCAATTGGATTCGATCAACTCGCGCGTGAGCTGGTATTGCGTCTGCGGTCCGACCGGAATGCTCTTGACCCGCCCCTCGAAGAAACGCACCAAGTGGCGGTTGCAGGGATAGGCCGGGTCCGGCATCAGGATCTCGTCGCCGGGATTGACAAGCACGCCGGCGGCGATCAACAGCGCACCCGAGGCGCCTGCCGTGACCGCGATGCGCGAAGCCGGCACCTCGAGGTGATAGCGCTCGCGGTAATGGTCAGAAATCGTCTGGCGCAGCAGCGGCATGCCAACTGCCGAGGTGTAGTGGATGGGGTTCTGCTTCAATGCCTCGGTGCACGCGGCGATCACCGGATCGGGCGCGGTGAAATCGGGCTCGCCGATTTGCATCTGCACGACATGCTTTCCCTGCGCCTCCATCTCCTTTGCGCGATTCCATATTTCCATCACCTGGAAAGGCTGGATTTCGGTCATTCTGTGGGCGATTGGCATGGTTGTATTATGACACCGCTCGGGGCTGTGGCTCGAATGGTTTTCGAGCAAATTCATCCGATCACCGAATAGACGGCTTTCTGCGTCACGCCGTCCGCCGGCGTTAGCTTTGGGTCTGTCGCGGGACTATAATCTGCAGCTCCGACTGCAGTTTTCATCCCCAGGAAAAATCATGGAAGACCCATTGCGCAAGGCCGCCCTCGACTATCACCGCCTACCCAAGCCGGGCAAGATTTCGGTCACGCCGACCAAGGGGCTGATCAACCAGCGCGACCTTGGCCTGGCCTATACGCCGGGCGTGGCCATGGCGTGCGAAGAGATCGTGCGCGATCCGGCGGAGGCGCGCTACCTGACCGCGCGCGCCAACCTGGTCGGTGTGATCACCAACGGCACGGCGGTGCTCGGGCTGGGTGCAATTGGCCCGCTCGCAGCCAAGCCGGTGATGGAAGGCAAGGCGGTGCTGTTCAAGAAGTTCGCCGGCATCGACTGCTTTGACATCGAGGTGAACGAACTCGACCCGGTCAAACTGGTGGAGGTGATCGCAGCGCTGGAGCCGACGTTCGGCGGCATCAATCTCGAGGACATCAAGGCGCCGGAATGCTTTTACGTCGAAAAGATGCTGCGCGAGCGCATGAAGATTCCGGTGTTCCACGACGATCAGCACGGCACCTCCATCATCGTCGGCGCGGCGATCCTCAACGGCCTGCGCGTGGTCGGTAAGGATATTGCCAAGGTGAAACTCGTGGTCTCGGGCGCGGGTGCTGCGGCGCTGGCCTGCCTCGATCTCCTGGTGAGCCTGGGCATGAACATGAACAACATATGGGTCTCCGACATCAAGGGCGTGGTGTACGCCGGGCGCAAGGAGGAGATGGACCCGAACAAGGCACGCTATGCCAAGCAGACCGACGCGCGCACCCTGGGCGAAATCATCGCCGGCGCCGATGTGTTTCTCGGCCTGTCGGCGGGCAAAGTGCTCAAGCCCGAGATGGTGAAGCAGATGGCCGACAAGCCGCTGATCCTCGCCCTCGCCAATCCGGAGCCGGAAATCCAGCCTGGCCTGGCCAAGGCGGCCCGGCCTGACGCGGTCATCGCCACCGGCCGCTCGGATTTTCCCAACCAGGTGAACAACGTGCTTTGCTTTCCGTTCATTTTCCGCGGCGCGCTCGACGTAGGAGCCACTACCATCAACGAGGCGATGAAGCTCGCCTGCGTCCATGCCATCGCCGACCTCGCCATGGCGGAGCAGTCCGACATCGTCGCTGCAGCCTATGGCGAGAAGAACGTCGCCTTCGGGCCCGAATACCTGATCCCCAAACCCTTCGACCCGCGCCTGATCATCAAGATTGCGCCGGCGGTCGCCAAGGCGGCGATGGACTCTGGCGTGGCCACGCGCCCGATCACCGACCTCGAGCTCTATGCCCAGCAGTTGGATGAATTCGTCTATCACTCTGGCCTGCTAATGAAGCCGGTGTTCTCGGCGGCCAAGACGGCGCTAAAAAATCGCATCGTGCTGGCCGAAGGCGAGGACGAACGCATCCTGCGCGCCACCCAGGTCATCGTCGACGAGCACCTGGCGCGGCCCATCCTGATCGGCCGGCCGGCGGTGATCGAACGGCGCCTGGTGCGCTTTGGCCTGCGCATCAAGCCCGGCGTGGATTTCGAATTGGTCAACCCGGAAAACGACCCGCGCTACCGCGAGTACTGGGAGGAATACCACCGTCTCGCAGAGCGTCGCGGCGTGTCGCAGCATTACGCCCAGATCGAGATGCGCCGGCGCCTTACCCTCATCGGCGCCATGATGATGCACCGCGGCGCTGCCGATGGCATGCTCTGCGGCACCTTCGGTACGCACTCGCTGCACCTGCACTATGTCGATCAGGTGATCGGTCTGCGCCCGGGGGTGAAGCACTACTATGCCATGAACGTGTTGTTGCTGCCCAAGCGTACGGTGTTCATTTGCGACACCTATGTCAATTTCGATCCCAGCGCGGAGCAGGTGGCCGAGATGGCGGTGCTGGCGGCGGAGGAAATACGCCGCTTCGGCATCACCCCCAAGGCGGCGCTGCTGTCGCATTCGAGCTTCGGCACCAGCGAGCAGCCCACCGCGGTGAAGATGCGTGAGGCGCTGGCGCTGATCCAGGCGAGGGCCCCGGAACTCGAGATTGACGGCGAGATGCATGGCGATGCGGCTCTGTCCGAGGACGTGCGTGGCGCCGCGTTCCCGCATTCACGCCTGAGGGGCGAAGCGAATCTGCTGCTCATGCCGACCCTGGACGCGGCCAATATCGCCTTCAATCTGCTCAAGACGGCCGCCGGCGACGGCATTGCGCTCGGACCGATCCTGCTCGGTTCGGCCAAGCCGGTGCATATACTTACGCCCTCGGCGACGGTGCGGCGCATCGTCAACATGGCGGCATTGACGGTGGTGGACGCAAACGCGGCGCGCAGCCAGTTGCAGCTTTCGATTTAGCGCTTGCATGGAACCGGCCAGAACCAAAGCCGGCCTGATACTTACCGGCGGCGGTGCGCGCGCTGCTTACCAAGTGGGCGTGCTCAAGGCGATCCGCGACTTGTTGCCCGGCGAGGCGAAGAATCCCTTTCCCATACTGTGCGGGACCTCGGCCGGCGCCGTCAACGCTGCGGTGCTGGCAATCCACGCCGACGATTTTCGCCGCGGCGTGGGTCATCTGCTGGAGGTGTGGGAGAACTTCCATGTGGAGCGCGTCTATCGCGCCGATCCCTGGTCCATGCTCAAGACCAGCGCGCGCTGGTTTGCGTCGATGCTCTGGATCAAACGCAACAGCCCGGCGTCGCTGTTCGACAACGCGCCGATGCGCGAGATGCTGGAGAAGACGCTGGACTTCGCGCGCATCCAGGAAAACATCGACGCCGGCGCGCTGTATGCGGTGTCGGTCACGGCCTCCGGCTATTCCTCTGGAGAGAACGTTTCCTTTTACCAGGGCGGCCCCGGACTGGAGGCCTGGGAGCGCACCCAGCGCCTGGGCGCGGCGACCACGCTGGACGTCGACCACTTGATGGCGTCCTCGGCCTTGCCTTTTCTTTTTCCCGCGGTGAAGCTCAACCGCGAATACTTCGGCGACGGTTCGATCCGCCAGATTGCGCCCATCAGTCCGGCGCTGCACCTGGGCGCCGAGCGCGTGCTGGTGATCGGCACGGGGCGGGCGCAGGCGGAGGCGGCACGGGTGCGTTCCAGCCTCTATCCTTCGATTGCGCAAATCGCCGGCCACGCGCTGAACAGCATCTTCCTCGACGGGCTGGCGGTCGATCTGGAACTCGTGCAGCGCATCAACCGTACGGTCAGCCTGATACCGGAGGATAAGCGGCTGGCGGCCGGCTTGCACCTGCGCCCGGTCGAGGTGCTGGTGATCTCGCCCAGCGAGTCGATCGAGCGTATAGCCGGCCGCCACGTGCAGGCCTTGCCGCGCACGCTGAAATTCGTGCTCAGCGGCATCGGCGCAATGAACCGCAGCGGGGCCAACCTGGCGAGCTATCTGCTGTTCGAGGACGCGTATTGCAGCGCCCTCATCGACCTGGGCTATCGGGACACCTACGCCCAGCGCGACGCGGTGGAGAAGTTCCTGGACTCCGGTCAATGAAATTCGATTAAACTTGCACCCTCCCATCCTGGATCGAGGAGTCGCCATGTCCGAGCCGCTGCCGGATCCGTTCGAGTTCCTGAAGAAGCTGTGGAATCCCATGGGATTGCCGATGCCAGGCATGGTCGCACCGACGCTCGACGTCGAGGCCGTGGAAAAAAAGATCGCCGATCTTAAATCGGTGGAGAACTGGCTCACGCTCAACCTCAATATGCTGCGCCTGTCGATCCAGGGGCTGGAGATGCAGCGGAGTACGCTGGCGGCGATGAAAGCGATGCAGCCCGCACCGGCCGGCACAGACGCGGAGGCGGGAAAGAATCCCTTCCCCGATCCGGCCGCCTGGTTGGCCATGATGCAGGCGGCCGCCGCTGGTGCCGCGGCCAATCCGGCCGAGACGAAACCGGCAGGGGCAACGCCGG
>Ga0307377_10004446_pt1 | contig 15345 bp, 11 predicted proteins | sample TR3MG_FD_202535 | JGI IMG/M metagenome (GOLD analysis project Ga0307377, IMG submission 202535) | Soil microbial communities from Risofladan, Vaasa, Finland - TR-3 | ecosystem: Environmental > Terrestrial > Soil > Coastal area > Acid sulfate soil | place: Finland: Risofladan, Vaasa | collected... | reverse complement strand
TTATGACACTTAGAACTGTTCTAGAGTGTCCATTGCAAAAGCTAAAGCTCTATCATGAGTATTGAAATCTAGGAGAAATAACAGAGGAAAATTGGCAAAAAAGCATTGATTGCAAAAGCTAAAGCTCTATCATGAGTATTGAAATATCTTCAAAATATATTATTAATTTAATTACTGCATATTATTGCAAAAGCTAAAGCTCTATCATGAGTATTGAAATCTTACAAATATTTCCACATATTGTACAATTCTCTAACTTTATTGCAAAAGCTAAAGCTCTATCATGAGTATTGAAATTGACTGATTAGTCTTACTGGTATCGCTGTCTCTGGTAGATTGCAAAAGCTAAAGCTCTATCATGAGTATTGAAATATGTCTATTGCTGACCTATTCCACGTCTCACCCAATTATTGCAAAAGCTAAAGCTCTATCATGAGTATTGAAATCTAATAGAATCTTTAATTTGTAAATTTGCTATTCTATATTGCAAAAGCTAAAGCTCTATCATGAGTATTGAAATATTAATATTTATAAAATCCACACCTGCTAATAAAACATGCATTGCAAAAGCTAAAGCTCTATCATGAGTATTGAAATAAGAACCTTCGGCGATTTCACAATCAGACGGTGAGTCGAGATTGCAAAAGCTAAAGCTCTATCATGAGTATTGAAATTATAATTCATATATTGGTTACTATACTGCTGTTGCTCGATTGCAAAAGCTAAAGCTCTATCATGAGTATTGAAATAAATTTACTGACGACCACGCTTCTATTACAATTGTCGTAAATTGCAAAAGCTAAAGCTCTATCATGAGTATTGAAATACTTGCAATTGCAGAACCATTAAACATAGAAGTATATCATTGCAAAAGCTAAAGCTCTATCATGAGTATTGAAATTATTAACAACAGAAGCAATAGCAGATTTTACACCTAATAATTGCAAAAGCTAAAGCTCTATCATGAGTATTGAAATGAAGATTTACTCTCGAGATAAATGCCGGGAAGAATCCGTTATTGCAAAAGCTAAAGCTCTATCATGAGTATTGAAATTTACCTTTTTGTAAACACGAATCACAAATCCATAAATTGATTGCAAAAGCTAAAGCTCTATCATGAGTATTGAAATTGACTTAACGAAAATTCGTATCGAAGATTTGTTAAGAGTTATTGCAAAAGCTAAAGCTCTATCATGAGTATTGAAATGGGCTGAGATTTGCCAAAACGCTCTGCAAGATCTTCTATTGCAAAAGCTAAAGCTCTATCATGAGTATTGAAATTCTATATTCTTTAACCTATGGACAATAGTCTTTCTTATGAAATTGCAAAAGCTAAAGCTCTATCATGAGTATTGAAATCCAATAATAACCGAACCGAGACCTATTCTTACAAGATCAATTGCAAAAGCTAAAGCTCTATCATGAGTATTGAAATTCAGGAATAGCAAGATAACGATTATCATATAAGTATTATTGCAAAAGCTAAAGCTCTATCATGAGTATTGAAATTTTACATCAAATTGCTACTTTTTTGGATAATGCTATAATTGCAAAAGCTAAAGCTCTATCATGAGTATTGAAATATTTATGTTTTTCTTACAGGGATAGAAGTCGAAAAAATGGATTGCAAAAGCTAAAGCTCTATCATGAGTATTGAAATGGCAAGTCTAAACTTGTCAATATAGTTGAATCTTCGACATTGCAAAAGCTAAAGCTCTATCATGAGTATTGAAATTAAAATATTCCTGCATTCTAGGAATAAAAAGAGTTAATATTGCAAAAGCTAAAGCTCTATCATGAGTATTGAAATCAACTACCTTAAGCTCAAATGTTTGCTGAAGAAATTGCAAAAGCTAAAGCTCTATCATGAGTATTGAAATACATACATTAAGTAATAGTCAAAAGTATTCTTGCTTGGAATTGCAAAAGCTAAAGCTCTATCATGAGTATTGAAATTGCTCAATTAATTTGTCAATTTGATTTAAAATGAATTCATTGCAAAAGCTAAAGCTCTATCATGAGTATTGAAATGTAAAAGAAAACCAAATGAAACCATCCATTACCAAAAGAATTGCAAAAGCTAAAGCTCTATCATGAGTATTGAAATTCTTTGTTAATTCAGATCTGAATGCTGACTCAGTAATATTGCAAAAGCTAAAGCTCTATCATGAGTATTGAAATGTAATATTGTTCTTCGCAAATTGTGACTAATTTACGAATTATTGCAAAAGCTAAAGCTCTATCATGAGTATTGAAATTCCATTTGTTGATGTAGCGGTAACCCTCATATTGCGAATTGCAAAAGCTAAAGCTCTATCATGAGTATTGAAATCAATATTTGATTATGGCTGTCGGTATTGTAGCCATTCCTATTGCAAAAGCTAAAGCTCTATCATGAGTATTGAAATTTCTTTTTAAGAAGAAAAGAAAGCAATCGTTTAATTCCCTATTGCAAAAGCTAAAGCTCTATCATGAGTATTGAAATTTTCAAAGGTTCTTCATATAATGTACAACCAGCAAAGAAATTGCAAAAGCTAAAGCTCTATCATGAGTATTGAAATTGAACGATTTGATGATCAAGAAAATCATCGAAAAGAATTGCAAAAGCTAAAGCTCTATCATGAGTATTGAAATATAGAAGCCACACCAGCAGCTACGGTATCATAAACAGTTATTGCAAAAGCTAAAGCTCTATCATGAGTATTGAAATAGTGCAACTATATCAACCGTTGGAAGTGACCATACAATATTGCAAAAGCTAAAGCTCTATCATGAGTATTGAAATGATACGAAAATTATTGCTGTTATCCAAGAGAGAATTAATATTGCAAAAGCTAAAGCTCTATCATGAGTATTGAAATAATGAATAAGGGAAATAGGTATATACTAATTAAAATTAATTGCAAAAGCTAAAGCTCTATCATGAGTATTGAAATATAATATTTATATATACGTGTTTTGGAATTATATTCATTAATTGCAAAAGCTAAAGCTCTATCATGAGTATTGAAATTCCCGAGACCAGAACTACCTGGACACCAACCGCTAAAACTATTGCAAAAGCTAAAGCTCTATCATGAGTATTGAAATGCTTCTTTCTCATCGTCTATGTCAGTCCAAAGATACATGATCGCAAAAGCTAAAGCTCTATCATGAGTATTGAAATCTAGACTACACATACTTTATTTATCTGTTATTACTCTATATTGCAAAAGCTAAAGCTCTATCATGAGTATTGAAATAGAGTAAATTTCATCAATAACTAAAGAAGGACTTATTTATTGCAAAAGCTAAAGCTCTATCATGAGTATTGAAATGTGTAAAACCAAACTCATTTTTCTTTATGTAACCCATACATTGCAAAAGCTAAAGCTCTATCATGAGTATTGAAATGTTCTTCAGAAACCTATAATGCTACAATTGCAAGTAACATATTGCAAAAGCTAAAGCTCTATCATGAGTATTGAAATATTGTTTCCCCCATTTCTTCAAGTTTAAATCTAAACCAGTGTTGCAAAAGCTAAAGCTCTATCATGAGTATTGAAATTAATTCCTTTTATTTTCACTTTATCATCTAATTGATAGTTGCAAAAGCTAAAGCTCTATCATGAGTATTGAAATTGCATAACCAGTTACAAAAGATGCAATTGCAGGGAAGGAGTTGCAAAAGCTAAAGCTCTATCATGAGTATTGAAATACATAAACTGTTGCCTCAATTCGTTTAACTTCATTATCCGTTACAAAAGCTAAAGCTCTATCATGAGTATTGAAATAATCTTTCAGCTAGATCTTCTTGTGTCATTTTCTCTCGAGTTACAAAAGCTAAAGCTCTATCATGTGTATAGCAATTCTAAACTTATAGAATGGCAAAATATGTTTTTAATCAGAAAAGATGTAAAAAATACGCTTGCTAATATATTAGCAACTTTTAAATGCTGAAATCATGTATAGTACATTGATTTGGAAAGAGGTCAAAAATTTGATAAGGAAATTTAGAGTATCCTTTGAACCTAGACCTAAAATATGGATAGGAGATTATTCTACTAAGAACAGTGAGCCAACAAGGGAAACAGGCATAATTGGTAGCCTAAGATGGTGGTACGAATCAGTTATACGGGGATTAGGAGGTTATGCCTGTGATCCAACACTAACTGCAGGAAAATGTGGTGCTGACAATTTATGTGATGTTTGCAAATTTTTTGGTTGTACCGGTTGGGCAAGAAAATTCAGATTAACAGTATCTAGAAATAACAATGAGTTTTTGATGGAATTTATTGAGTTGAGAGAAATACTTGACATTGAATTAGGTTTATTAAATAAAACATTACAAATAATAGAAAAATATGGATCATTAGGTGGTAAAATAGCTGAAAGTAATTATGGAATTATTAAAATTACTGAAAATGAATTTAGAAATTATAAAATCCATTATGATAAACTTGAAAGCTATTTAGAAAAAAATAAATCTAACAATAAAGAATTTCCAGCAATTGATAATTTTTTTTTCGTTATGAAATCCTATGCCCAATTAAGTAAAAAACTAAAAGATAAAATACCGAGTTTAAAAGGTAAAAAAGGGGAAAGAGCAAAACGTTATTTTAGTAAGTCTATAGACAATACATTCAATCGTTTTTTTACGTATGCTATTAGTGATGATGAATATATTAAAATCAAGCATTTCTTTGAAAAAGAGAATATTGAATTTATAACAGGTATGAGTATATTGGAGGCTAAAAAATGACCATTCATGATTATTATCTTTCAATAAATCACGACAAAAGTGATAATGGTAATGGGGATTACTGTTCTATTAATATAGGAAAAGAAAAGAGAAAAATGTTTGAAAAGACTGAAATAGCATTTGATAAGTTTTTCATTCCCAAAAGTAATGATTTAAAATTTTTGCCAAATAAAAGTATTCTTATTGAAATAGCTTTTACTCTAAAGAAACCTTATATGAGTAAAGCTGAGGGTGAATTTCATGTTTATGAAGAAATGGATGAGAAGGATAAAACTACTAAATATAAAATACTTTACAATGCCATTGTCAGAGATACTCTTACTAAAAAGCCAATAGTGAAACCTTCGACTTGGAAAGGGCACCTTAGATATGCTGCTAAGAGTATTGACTTTAAAAACAAGAAGATGCTGATCAAGCGATTATTTGGTTCACAACCAGATGAAGATCCATTAAAGGGTAGACTTTATTTTTTCACCACATTTTTTAATAATAAAAACACTAAAAATGATGTTATCACCCCTATTAACAGAAGTAAAAGAATTCCTGCAAGTGGACCAATAGCTATTGAAGTAGTTGAAGCAAATTCAAAAGGAGTATTTTATTTACTATATCTACCTTATCCAGTAAGTGAATCTCCTGAAGAGAAATCTTTAGAGGATTTAGAGTTTATAGTTAGTTCATTGGAAGCAATGTTTTTTACTTATGGTTTTTCTGCTAAAAAAACATCAGGTTTTGGCACTATAAAAGAGAAATTTAACGGAAAACTGTGGTTGCTTTTAAACAAAAAAATACAAGAGAAAACATTTTCAGATTTTAGTGGTTTCAATGAAAAAATTAAGGGATTGAAATGTGATGAGTAAATTAATTGATAAAATAATAGAAAAAAGAGAGGATATCATTCTGGGAGAAATTGGCGCTTTACTTCATGACATTGGAAAATGTAGGGCTGATTTTATCAAACAACAATCAATTGATAAACCTGCCAATAAGTATGTTAATCATGAAAAAATTGATGAATTCTTAGATACTAATTTGATAAACCTATTAAAGGATAATAAATCAAAGATACAAATAAATAATGAATCAACGTTTATATATAATCTTATAAAAGATCATCATAGTAAAAACGGTGATTTTACAATACAATTAAAGAAATGTGATAAATTTAATTCTGCTGATGACAAAGGTGCTGTTCGAAAAAAACAATCGTATAAAGATACTATGATTTGCACCCCTTTTGGACTTAATAAAGAAAAAATCGATTTGGTAAAATTGGATAAATCGTTTCATGAACTAAAAGAAGAATTAAAAAAAGTGTTTATAAAGTATCAAAATGGAACATCAAATTTTAAATCTTTTAGAAATGATATAATTAATAAAATTAAAAAACCATTTAAATGTGCTTTAGGTGAAACTAGAATACCAGCCAATGATGTGACATTATGGGATCATTCATTTTCAACGGCATCTTTGTTCAAATCATCTTTATGTACCATGATTATTAACCAAAAAAATACCGCTACAGAAGAATTTAGAATTATTGGTTTTTGTTGGAATGGTTATAGTTTTATCAAAAAAGGGAAAAAAATAGCTGATATTTTATCTCGAATTAATATTATAACTAATATAATCAGAGCGCTGAAAAACCAATTTGAATTAGAAATTCCAATTGGTAATCATATATTTGAAGATATTAATGGTATTTATTTCTCCTTTCCAAATCCTCAAGTAGATATTTCAACAAAGCTGGCTATTGAATGCTCAGAAATAGCTCTTGAAATTATTAGAGAACACAGTAATAATGAATTGTGGCCATTTTTCTCACTAAGTAAACCTTCAAGGACTATGACTTTGATAGCAAATGAAATAGCTTTCTTAAAGGAAATAAATATCTATAATAAAATAAGTCCAAACCTTTTTGTTAAAAATTCATGTAAAATGGAAAAAGTGACTATAGATGTTAATTCACAATTACCACAATTGAGAAAAAAAGAGGATATTTGTCCAAGTTGTTATTTTAGATCAAAACCAGTAGTATATGAAATTTGTCAAATATGTTATGATCGAAAAATTAGTAGAATAAAGGAATGGTTAAAGCATGATGAAAATACGATTTGGATTGACGAAGTCGCTGATTCAAATAATCGCTTTGCATTATTATCATTAGAATTTATTCTTCATAATTGGTTAAACGGGAAAATGTTTGAAACAATTTATTCTCAAACCTTTAGTGATTGGATGAAAGATATTAAAAATAATTCAAGTGTAAATTTTTTAGATGAATTTGAAAAGAAATCAAACAGAAAATTTAAAACTGAGAATGCTGAAAAAATAGCCAAAGAGCTATTAGACTTTTTAACTAAGTCTGATGAACTTGAGAATAAAGATCTTAATACAAAAATATTAAACTCTTTCATACCTGATGTAAGAGTCAAAAAGAATGAATATTCTAAAGTCCAAAAAAATATTATAAATAGATTAAATCCTAATGAATTTAATACAAAAAATCTTGCTTCTTGGTTGTTTACTCAAAATGCAACTCCCGCGAGATTGTTGAGATTATTAGAAGAAACATCTATTTTTTTCGATTTAGTTATAGAAAATATTAAAACTGATTTTTATAAAGGAAAAAAATATCGAATAAAATTTACAGTTGATACTAAAAATAATAAGGAGAAAATAAAAGGAAACCACTTTAAGGAAAATACAACATATATCATTAAAACTAAAAAAATGAAACCTGATATACTAGTATTATTACATACAAGAAATGGGGAATTTTATACTATTGAGTCTTTAGAAAAGATGAAATTTGAAAATTGGACTGGAAAAGAAGCTGTAATCAAGGTTATAGAGAATGGTATATCATATATTGCTTTAGAGGATGAACCAAATAAAAATTTATTTAAAGAGGATTTAATAGTTAAAATAGAAAAAAACTCTACTAAAGTGTGTAATTATATTCCAATTATTAAGATAATAAAAAATCCTTACAGCTTGAAACTATTAATACCTGCAGCTGATTCTGCGCAAATATTGAAAAGAGTTTTTGAAAAGTATAATGAAAAATTTAAGTTTGTTATTGGCAAGCTACCTTTAAATGTAAGTCTAATAATTTCTAAAAGAAAGTTCCCACTATATATTACTATGGACGCAAGCGAAAGAATGCTCAAGGATGAAACATTTCAACAACCTGTTGTAATGAAACCCTGGTGGGAAAAAAGGAAAGAAGAAAGTCAAGATAAATACTTTGGTTATTATCCATGTAAAAGATTTGATGCTAATCAAAGACTTGATCCTTTTAATGACATCAAAAATTTTGATACAAGTGATTTTTATTTATATCCTGGTTATTTTGACTTCAACTTCTTGTTATCAACAACAGACAGGTATAAAATTGGTTATGATAATAATACCAGAATTGATTGTGATTATAAAATTCTTACCAATAGACCATATTACTTTCATACAATTATTGATATGATAGACTTGTGGAATGAACTGTCTTTACGTTTGTCAAATTCACAAATTTTCACGATAAAGGAAATGTTGACAAGAAAAGCTATAGAATGGAAACATGTTATTGATTCAAACAAAGATGAAGTTTTTAAAGAATATGCCCTTTCAGTTTTGAAGAATGCTTTTTCAGAGAAATGGGCTAAATTACCTAAGTCTATAAAAAATAATCTTTTAGAAGCTGCTAATACTGGATTATTGAGTGATATAATAGACTTTTTCGTACAAAATATAAAAATTAATGAGGTGGAAAATATTGTCTAAAATAGTAAATAAAAAATACATCGGAATAGCTCTTGATCCAATACATGTTGGAGCAGGAGGTTATAGAATAGGTAGGGTGGATAATTCTATCATCCGAGAACTGGCAACGAATGTACCGAAAATTCCTGGAACTTCTTTGGCGGGTGTTCTCAGAGAGTATTCTACATTATATTTCATGGAAACTAGTGATGAACTTGAAGGTAAAAACTACGAAGTAAAAAGAGCGAATGCTGACAAAAAAATAAACGTCTATTACGGTGATGAAAACAAACAAGGAATTTTACGATTTTATGATTCACAAATTTTATTCTTTCCAGTTTCATCAATAAAAGGTACAATTTGGGTTACAACTAAAAACCTTCTCGAGTATTATTTGAAAGGACAAATCCAATTGTCTAATAATAAGATGGATGATATTGATGAAAATAAAGCTATTGTTCTTAGGGGAATAGAATCTACTGAACCTATAAATCTTGGTTGGTTGTTATTAGAAATTGAAAAGAGCACTGAAAATAACTTTAATCTAAAATTGCCTGCTGATCTTGATGGATTAGTCAAGAAAATTATTGTTGTTTCTGAGAAGTTATTTTCACCTATAGTTAACGATAATTTGGAAGTTAGAACATCCGTTCGAATTGATCCAAAAACTGGAACTGCAGAAGATAAACATCTTTTTACTTATGAAGCAATACCTAGAGGAACAATCCTTGGATTGGAAATTACTATTGATAATCTAAGAGAGAGTAAGAAAGATGTTGATTCCATAATAAATGGAAGCTTAGCATATCTTAAGATGCTGGGAATTGGTGGAATGGGAACAAGAGGTTTTGGAAGAATGGAATTATTTGAAATCAAATCCAAAGAAGGTGGTAATAATTAACAATCTTGATTATCTTTGTATAAAGCATGGTCAGAAATTACCTCGGAATAAAGAATCTGAGAGGATTATACGAAAAGCTTTAGGAATATTACAAGAAGATGGACTTTATGCGATGTTTCTTTGGCTTGAGGTTAATGGCTCAGAGATAAGAAAAAAGACAATTAATTTATTCAATGAAGAGAGTATAATTAGAGAAACATTAGAAATTAACAATGATGTACCAGAGTTTTTTGGTGAATTTTGTAAAGTATTAGCTAAAATAGCACAAGATTTAGATAAATTGCTATTTCTTAAGAAGATCTTTGAACGTATTTTTATTTATGCATTATACCACGCTAAAATTGGTGAACAGAATGAATAACAGTTGGCAGAAAATAGATGTTGTTTTTGATGTAAAAAGTCCATTGCATATTGGATATTTACCATCAAAAGGATCAGTCATTTCTCATACTAGGTATTTCATTCCTGGTAAAAACTTCTGGGGAGCTATAACTAAAAAAGTAACAGAAAGTATATATCAAAAACCAAATGCTAGACATTATCAGATAATCGGGAAAGAAATAAAAGATAATTTTAGATTCTCTTATTTTTATATTTTCTATAATAATAAGATTTTAAATCCAATTTATAGAAGCAATGGTTTGTTTTATGGATTGAATGGTATTATAAGTAAAACAAAATTCGAGCATATCTTCATTGGAAGTCAAATATCAACTGCTATTGATTCTAAAACCAAAATTTCCTTTGATAAGAGTCTGCATGAACTAGAATATATTAAAAACACCTATAGAAATGAAAATAGTTGTCTTCATACAACACAAATAATCGGTAGTATTTGGATAAAACACAATTGTCAAATTGCTAATGATGTTAACTTAATTATTAATTCTAACGATGATCCTGGAATCTTTCTCAATGATACTGACATAAATTTAATAGACCAATTAACTATAGGTGGAGAACAGAATTATGGTTTTGGGTTAGTGAAAATCAAGTCACTATTATATGATAAATTAAAGATTGATTATAAAACCAATAGTACAAATGTTAAGATTCTTGTAAAACCAATTAATCCACTAACTTATCATTTAAAGTATGAAGAAAATTTATCATTCAAAGGTGAATTAGAAATAATTAGCGGTAGAGAATATCAATATGATAGCGATAATGCAAGTAAAGACATAACAAATTCATTTAAAAGAAATCCTGGGAAAAGAATTGTTATACCTGAATATTATTATTCACCTGGAACAAAAATAGAATGTAACCAACCTTTTGAAGCTATATTACAATGGAATGGTTTTTTGAAAAAAGCTGATTAGTAATAGTGTTGTAAAACTAAGTTATAATTAGGAATATTGAAATCTCGAATTTTCATTGCTGTTTTTTATTTTTTTTTCATTAAAATCCAACAAGAATTGATATGTGCTACTATTCAAAGTCTTCAGTGTACAGGATCAGCTGTTTCAAGTCAAAATGGAGGCAAGAGAATGTTTCTTTTGATCGATTTTTGGTTGAAATTTGTCGAACCCTTTTAAATATTATACCACTTTTATCACCTGACAGGCTAATTCCTCGTAATTTTTATCTAGAACGTAAGAATAGTTTTTTATGCTCTTAGACGCACTATAGAGCGTCCTGTAAAAGCTAAAGCTCTATCATGAGTATTGAAATTATTGATAAATATAAATTGTTAATCCCGCAATAACAGCTGTTACAAAAGCTAAAGCTCTATCATGAATATTGAAATACTAAATTTTATGACTCTGGTTTATTAGAATTCCTTTTTAATTGCAAAGTATAAAGCTCGATCAAGAGAATTGAAATTCATTAGCTATCCAAGTTTCAGTTTTTGATAATTTTTGTTGCAAAGTATAAAGCTCAATCAAGAGTATTATACTGAGAACTATTTAAAGAAAAATAGAAGAGAAAAAAACTGGGAAGTATCCTTGTCACAACTCAACCTTAGTAAAACAGAATTTGTTGCTTATCTCGATTGTCCACTCAAATTCTACTTGTTAAAACAACAAAACCTCTATACTAGACAAGGACCAAGAAGCAACGCTTCCAATAAATTTTACCGTGTACCTACAAAGAAAGGCATTGAAAGTCATAACAAATTAAAGGCATTTTATTCGCTTTATAGCAAAGCACTGCGTCGAGGTGAACCTCCCCCTGAAAAAGTTCTTCAAGAAAAACTTCTCCGATTATTTTGGGATCAGGAGACTCACTGTTACAAAGTGCAAAGTGAGTATTGGTTTCCTCTAGCATTAGAAATCTATATTGCTACACCTACTATGCGAGGAATCATCGACCGGGTTGATCAACTAGATGACCACACTTGTCGCCTTGTGGAATATAAGAGCTCTCCTAAAGGTAGCTTCCTAAATGAAGAATTATTGTTTTATGCTCTCCTTGTTTCTGAAAGCAAAGCATTCCAGCAACAGTACAAGAAAGTAGTAACTCAAGGAGCAGTTTATTATTACGAAACTGGTGAGTGGCTTACTCGAGAGATCACCAAGGAAGATATTCATGATTTTAAGGGGTATTTACAATCCATTCGAGAAGATATCATGACTGGTAACTGGATTAAGAGGTACCAATGTGAATTTCAGAAACACGAATGCTTTTTTGCCACTGTTTGTATAAAAGTGCCTGATGCTTTACTGAGAGAATCTTCTGACTAATCATACTAACATACATACATACTCACTCTTTTATCTCTGTCATACCAATGGTCATTAGGATGTTTTTCTCGATTAATTTCGCTAGATCATCAATAACCTCTTCTTCAGTATAGTTCACCAAGTGTTCAAAATAAGTTGTTCTCATATTATTAACAAATGCTTCTAGTTCATCTGAAGTCACTTGTCGGTATTGTTTTTGTTTGTCGACCTTTCTATCATTACTCGATTCATTGTTTAACACAGATTCTTTGTTTTGTTGTGATTGTTTTTTACCCGCTGTTTCCTGTAGGAACCCCTTAAAATCCTTTTCAAAATCTTGCCCCTCCATATTAATCCTAACTGCTTGTTTCACTCGTTTTACAAATGGATGCTCTACATTTAGTTGATACTTTCTTTTTTCGTTTAGAAGAATTCCTTCCTCCACTAATTCCTTAAGTTTCAACCAAAGCTGTGTGTTCTCCCATGGAAGTATCTGCACTAGTTCCTTTTTTGAGTATGCTTTGATTTCTCCTGTACTCATTGTTTCTTCTAGTAATAATTTTGTAATGTTAAAAGTATTCAGAAAATCTTTGCTGACCAGTGTTCTCATTAATGCATATGCTTCCTCTGTAATCTCATCCTCAGATGTTCTAGTTTCAATTAAATTATCTTCTAAAGCAGTAAGTAATTGTTCAAGTAATTTTTCTCTTTGATTATTCATTGTCAACTACTTCCTAACTAAAACTAAAATCAAGGTCTCCTTCTGCACTAACAGGTTTATACTGGAAAGGCTGGAAATATTCTTTCGCTTGTTGATATGTTTCTTGAGTTGCCTTTTGTATTCGTTCTTGTTGTTTCAGTGTTAATTCCAACCATTTATTTTCTGCCATTGCAGCCCAGGCATAATACTTTGTACCATTTATTGTAACTATTATCTCATCGTTCCAAACAATATCATTGAGGAGCTTGCCTAAATTCTTGATTAATTGCTTCATTGCTTTTTCAATGGTTGTTTCTTGATCACTTCCATTGATTTTTACTATAATCTGTTTTTTGAGAATGGATTCACAATCATTTATTAATTCCATATTAGCTTGGGATTCTGGTCTTAAATAATAAATTGGCATATGCTTTCGCAACCGAGTTGATTGAAGCATTTCTGAGGTTATTCTCCCATCTACAATTGATTCTATGGTCGTAGATATTGTTGCTGTTTTGAAGCATTCTTGATTATCAAGAGAAAATCCATATACTCCACCCGTTGTTTTTTCATGACAAATACCTTCTAATCCATCCCATGGAAAATCCAATTTATTACACATCTCATTGTATTTGTCAGAGATTTTTTTGAAAGCCCCATTTAAAATAGTATTTCCACTCGAGTAACTGGTGTACAATCCAAAAGGTTTCAAGTTTACTTCTTCGAGATGTCTTGATCTAAATCGATTTGGTATCTCGAAACTATATTCTTCTAAAATCGGTTTAATTATCCCCCAAACTTCATTAGCAGCTCTAGCATCTAACCGATTCCACTCTTCACTTGTTAAAAATTCTTTTTTCTTTTGTTTTCTTTGCACTAGCTGTATTTGTTCGGTAATTTTTTCAATTGCTTCACTTATTTTTCTTTTATCACTAAAGTCTCGCAATTCATCTAATAAATATGCTCTACTCCAAAGTAAGTTCATTGCGTAATCAAAGCTGGCTACTGAAGTTAATCTTAATTTTCTTGTTGCACCTATTTGTTGTTTTGTAGGTTGCACACTCGTTAGTGGTTCATCAACCAATAAAATATCAATATGAGAATGCTTTTCTTTTAATTGCTCCTTAAGGATATTATAATGATCTTTTTTTCGAACAGCTAAGTAATTTATTTGACAAAAGAAGGCAAAAATGTTGGCAGTAGAAAGTGTATCAACATCAATAATCAGATTTTCCTCAGGATCGAAATTCTGTAATGAGAATCCATATTTTTCACTTTGATAATTAGGTTCTGGGTCATCCTCAGTTATTAGTTTAAAATTTCTTTTGTATTCATGAAGCTTTTCTTCTGAAGCGATTACTCCATATTCCCCTGTATCCTTATTGTAAAACAGCTTGTAAAATGAACTGCAATGATCACAAGTAATAATCGAACTGCCTATTAATGGTAAATTTCCCCAGCCAAGCTTAGGCATTGGTTTCTTACAAAAACAACAACGATATCCTTGTAATGGAAAAACTGGTGAGAAAATAAAGTGATTGTCTCTTTCTTCTTTGTTCCACCAAAGGTCTGTATCAGCTGATTTTTCAGCAAAAACTTGTAGAGTTGGAAAAATGTGTAATGCTCGAGTGTTTCGTTTGATCATGAACTTGCAAGCAGTTAATTTAGGGTTGATTTTCTTTTTTACTCTTTCAAAATCAAGCAGAAATCCTAATGAGTATAACTCTTGAAGAAATGTACATTCCCTCGTAAACCTGTTCCAATTTTCACATTCTTTACATAAATAAAACAAGTATCCAGGCCAAGTCATCTCATAAGGGATATACAATCTAATTTTTTTGTTAAACCACTGGAAGAGTCTTGATTTTATTTTTTTACTTCTCTTCAGCTTTTCTAATAAATCATATATTGTACTCACCGGTAAATCTACTACTACTTTTGCTATATCTAATGTAGTTGCTGGAAAAATTGCGTTTGAAATATTATGTCTAAAAAGATAATTGTTGAATTGACTATCATTTGTAGAAGCTAGTATTGCTTTTTTCCGGATGAATTCAAGAATTATTATTTCGATTCTTCTGTCATGATGTATTTTTACTCCCATTTCTTCAATTACTATCTTAACCACCTCACATTTTGTTTAATTTCGTCCTAAGCTGTTCCCGTTTTGCTTTTAGTTTCACAGGTAATTTACTTATGAGAAATTCTGGAAGATACAAACCTATGTTTTCAAGTAATTCAATTATAATCGCATTATAATCAGAAGTATCTAATACTACTAATGCACTATTTTGAGCTTCTGTAATATTAGTAACAATATCTTTAGCTAATCTTTGAGAAAGCTGCTTTTTTTGACTTAGTATATATTGTATTTGTTTCTCTAGTAGTCTTTTTGTATACGCGTCATATTCTTGCTTTTCACACTCATTATCTTCATCTAAGGTAAAACCAGAGATGTTTTTATTGATAAAATAGTGAACTAGCTCCTGGGATAAAAGTAGTATTAAATCAACACTACTATTTGCATAAAGGTTAACCTTTACCTTGACTTTTTTATTATTCAAATACTTACAACGAA
>Ga0307377_10004445_pt1 | contig 15346 bp, 14 predicted proteins | sample TR3MG_FD_202535 | JGI IMG/M metagenome (GOLD analysis project Ga0307377, IMG submission 202535) | Soil microbial communities from Risofladan, Vaasa, Finland - TR-3 | ecosystem: Environmental > Terrestrial > Soil > Coastal area > Acid sulfate soil | place: Finland: Risofladan, Vaasa | collected... | reverse complement strand
TCTTTACTCCCCAGTGCCAGAATAAAAAACAGAACCGAAAATAGAGTGTTCTTTATTGATTCGTCTTTTAGGTAAAAAAGGCAGGCTAGCAAAACAAAAACCACCATCACAATTTCCTGAAAAGCGGAAAGAAAGTAGACTCGAGTGAAATTAGTGACGGAGAAAGCGTAAAAGAAAAGAGTCAGTAAGGCCAACTTTTCACTCCCGCTAATTTTTTTTGCCAGCAAATAGACCAGATATAAGCTTAGGCCAAAAATCGCCAAAACAAAGAGATAATAAGGCCAAGAATTTAAGCCAAAGAGCGAATGAAAAACAAAGAAAAAGACTTGAGACGGAATTGGCCGATAAAAGGCGGCTGATTGAGAAGTGGGGAAAAAAGAAAAAAAGTTTAAAAACTCCGACCAATGAGTAATCCGAGAAATATTTAAATGAAACCAATCGTCACCGGAAAAAAAGTTCCCTAAGGCGGGCAAGAACAACAAAGGGGCGGAAATGATAACCAGAAACGGTAAATTTTTCTTCATTTGCTAATTAATTTTATCATTTCCCAAAACCTCTTCTTCTCTTCTGGTGTCGCCCTTCGGCTATCGTAATGGGTAAAACTGATTTCATTGCTTTTTAAAAGCCCTTTATCAGGATGCTGTCTGGTAAGGACGAGATTACCGCTTTCCGAGCGAATAGGGTCAATTTCAATCACGACCGTTTTGTCATTCCAAACTTTAATCTTCTGCTCTTTTCCTCCTAAGAGAACCTTTCCTGAAAAAGGAAGATTATCAAAATTGTGACCCATAATTTTTACTTCCATCCAATTGGAGGCAATATCGGGAACAATCTTTAAAATGTAAGGCTTGAGCTCAAATCTTTCTCTCGCTCTAGCAAAAGTTCCTCTTTCAATCGAAGCCATATATATCAGCAAGATAATAAGTAGTGTTCTTTTCAGCCAGATTTTTGCTCTGATTATCGTTATCGCCAAACAACTAACCAATATCGCTAGAAACATCTGTTTGGCTTGCGGAAACAAATATTTGGCTAGTTGTTTTAGGTAACTCTCTCCAAAAAAATACCGGTAATAAAAAATTTCTTCTATTGCTACCGCAAGTATCAAAGCTATCAACTCCACCAATAAGATAAAAAGCCATATCCTAGCTGTCCGCGAAACCCCTAGCCAAACCCCTTTGCTTTTTCGGACTAAGAAATTAAGCCTTTCGACCAAATCCATTCGCTGAATCATTCTAATCTCGTTTCCTAGTTTCTCCCAAAATTTATCAAAATCCACTTTAATCAAAAACTTAAATTTTCTCTCCATTAATCTTTGAATAAACCCAGTCACTAAAAACAAAAAGCAGCCAATTGCCAAATCTTCTGCCCAACCTACCCTTTTCAACCAAATAAAAAACGGACATAAAATCAAAAAAACTAATGAGCCGGCAAAGAGAAACCGGCTCTCTAGCCCCCAAACTAAGCAAAAAATAACCAACCAAAACAAATGGAAAAAGAAGTAAACGCTCGGATTCAATTGGAAAAAGACAATGTCGATTATCACAAAAAAGAAGAAGGCAAACGGCAAATGGTATTTTATTTTCGATAAGTTCCGGGCTAACTTCCTTATTCTCTTTTCCATTTTTTATTTTTTCAATATTTTTAATAAATGACTAATAAAGAAATAGCTAAGGCCACCAACAACAGTTAATCCCGAGACAATAAACCCAAGATATTGCAGTCTTTGGGGCCAAAATTCAATAATCATTTCCAGCTCATAGCTGCCATCGGCATTTCTTTTACAAAAACCTCTTTGAGAACAAACTTTTTGGGTTTCAATGAACCAAGAATTGGCATATCCATTGACCGGATAATGGCTCTCTGGGAAGATTTCAAAAATTGATTTGTTAAATCTCGAGAACCAAGTCTCATAAATTCTCCCTTTAGAAAGATTGTCATTTTGAATCGTTCCTTTAAAGTTCTTGGAGACAAAATCAATATTGCTATTGGAAGATTCGACCAAACTGGTAATCCAACCTTTTTGAACATAATCGACTAGTTCCTGTTTATTTGCTTGAACATCCTCGTTTCCCTCAAGTATTTGATAATCCGCTGTTTCCCGGTCTATACCTTTTGTCAAAGAGTGATCGAACTTCTTGACATACATTCGCCAGTATTGATGGTAACTTTGACTAAACACAATCGGGAAAACTTCTGGAGCTCGGTGCACCAATACCCTATACTTCACCGGGGTAATTTTCCTAAACTCTAAGATGGGGAATTCTTTCTTATCTCCCGCTTGACCTAAGCATTCCTTAATAAGTTCATTACTGTCCTTGGAGAAAAAAACCGCTAAAGAACCTTGAGTGCTTTGTTTGGACAATATTTCTATTAATTGATCTGTATTTTCCTGAGTTTCAACCACCTTTTGGGGAATATATATTCGGGGAACAAAATCTTCATTCTTTGGGATAAAGATATCAAGTTTTCCGATTTGTTCTTTCTTGTACCCCTCAATCATTTCGAAGTTACAAGGGGAATATCTCACATCTTTCTGCAAAACAATCTTTTTAATGTTAAGAACTCCCAAAACTTGACTAAGTTGGACAATATCGCTATCCGAACCAATCCGTTTGTAACAAAATAAATTAGCTATGGATGAATCAATCGTCTCAGCGTTAAGAGGGCGGAAAGCAATATCTTGTCGGCTGTAAAATAACAAAACATTAGAAGAGTCAGAACCATTAGGATTCCAATTGAAGGCCGTATAGGCGAAACCAGGAGAAGGTCTATCGGGAAGCACTTTATAATAGCCCACCAGCTTCTCCTGCTTACTTTCTTTTTCAAATTCCAAATAGTCTTTAGGAATCTGGTAATTTCTTGTCAGCCATAAGAAACCAGGACGGGCATAAACTAGAACTAGTGGGGCAATAAGAAGAAGAAGTAATAGTTTAAACTTTTTCCTCTCGTTAACTTTTTTCAATGCCAAAATCAGCAAAATAACGAAGGCAAAATACATCGGGAATAAAAATTTGACGATGGCCCTAAAAAGGCTGAAGAAAGGAATAAATTTCCAAAAAAACCAAAAAAACTGTTTGAAGTAGGGTTTAACCCCCAAAGAAAACACATAAAAAGTTAACATCACTATCAATAAGCAATCTAGTATTTTCTTTTCTTGTTTATCTTTTTCCCTTTTTAAGAAGTTTTCATAGATAACCAAAACAAAAAGAAACAGCGTTACCGAAACAACATAGATGTTCGAATAAAAATAGAAGGGATTTCCAGTGTTTGTTGTATATTGGGGAGCAATCATGAATGGGGTAAACGCCTTAACCGCATTACTACTTACTACCAGAACATAAAGCCCGGTTTTTAAGGAATCATAACCCACGGACTCTCCAATTCCCAAACCGCTTATCAGCGTATAGAGCGGAGCAATAATCCAGAAAAAATTCAAACCAAGGAATAAAATTAAAGCGGCCACTAGCTTAAATTTGCCTTCTTTAACTATCCTTTGATGAAATACAACCAGAAGGAAGAGTAAAATTACCAGCAATAAAACGGTATTCAAAATGTAAAGATTAACAAAGAGTATCAACAAAAAAAGAATGAAGACATTATCTAAAGTGACATTCTTTTTCTTAAAGACCCGGAACAAATACCCGATAAAAAGATTAATAAAAGCCAGGGAATAACAAATATCACTCTGGCCAATCAATTGAGAAGATATCAACGGACTGGCAATTGAATACAAGCCAATAATTAAATAATCAATCTTGTCAGCTTTGTCATTAATTCCTCGGAGCAAATATAAAGAGGTCAGCAAAAAGAAAGAAATCGCTCCATAGAAATAAAGGTTACTGACCAAGGAAACATCAAAGGCCAAATTTAATAACCTGAAAACTACTTGGAAAGGAAAACTAATAATAAAGAGGGGGAAATAATAACCGTAGTCATTATCAATCCACAAATAAGGGTTTAGTAAGTATTTGTTCTCTTTCCAAAGGCTAATATTGTTGTCGCCAAAAAGAACCACTCCGGAGCGACTTTTAAAAAAGACAAAGGCAGAAAACAAAAAAAGAGCTGCCAAAAACCACCAATATTTTTTGAATTTAGACATATTAAGCCAGAAATAGTTGCGAGGGTTGCTCTTCCGCGAGAAAAATCAGTATCGTTGTTGATTTTTCCTTTCAATATGATGATATGCCAAATAAACAGTTATGGCTAAAAATATTAAACTCGATACCCCAAATTCCAGGAAAAAAAGTCTTTGAGGATAAAATTCCGCCACCACTTCAAAGTCATAACTGCCATCATCGTTCTTTCGGCAAAAACTTGTTTGCTGGCAAATCTCTTCCGCGTCGATAATCCAGGAATTGGCATACCCATTGGCAATCAGATGATTTTTGTCAGGAACTTGGGCTACCTTTGACGACAACCAGGTTTCAAAGAGTTTGCCTTCTGGTAGATTATCATTTTGAATCGAGTTTTGAAAATTTTTGGAAATAAAATCAATTCTGTCTTCCCTTAAATCACCTAAAGTGGTAAGCCAACCTTTTCCTATAAATTCAACCACCTCTCCCTTGCTAGCCTGATCCTCTTCATTTCCATCGAAGATCCTATAATCTTTATTTAGGAAGTCGACGTTCGGCGAGGGATTGAAAGTTGATAAATTTTTGAGATAAAGCTTCCAATCTTTGTGGTAAGTCTCGTTAAAAACGAGCGGGAAAATACCTCTAACATTGTGAACAACCACTCTGTATTTAGTCGGGTTGATTTTTTTAAATTCCAGAATTGAAGCATCATTAACGTCCAGCTTAAGGAGTTCTTGGGAATTACCTACCTGGCTGGAAAAGTAGACTGCCGTTCGAATTTCATAGTTAGGGTTGCTAACAATTTTTACCAACTCTTCAATTTTTTCCTCGGAAAAAACGATTTTCTTTGAAATATAGAAATGGGGAAGAAAATTTTGAGAGTCTGAACGGTAGAGAACTAAGGCCGGCTTACCCATTAACTCTTGATAGAACCATTGACGAGAAAGCTCGACTGGATCCCCATTCGGAATCCGTGACAAATACTGGATATTGAACAATCCAAAATTAGCCAACTTTTTAAAACCCTGGCTAAGCATTAGTTTCTCCGTCACCGAAGGAGAAAATATCCTGCCCTCTGAATAACGCCATTCCACATCATTTTCAACCAAAACCTTTTTCGCCCCCAGCAAACCCAAGTATCTTTGCCAATCGGCTTCTTTTGTTTCAAAAAGACTTCTGATAATTTTCCCTGAATCACTTTTATCATGTTCCCAGCCCCGAATTAGTTTATTACTCATTAAATAATCCGCCAGATTACCAACCACATTAATCCCATATTCAAGGTTGTGAGAAGTAGAGTAGAAATTATAAGGCAATAAAAAAAATTGTTCATCAAGTTTGGATTTACCCAAATAATCTGCCGCTGATTCCCAGTATTTCGGAACTTTTAAAACATGACCCTGTTGATAAAGGTTCCAGCGACGAAATCTGATTGCTTCTTTGGTAAAAAGAGGATAGACATTAACTAAAATAATGAAACTAGTCAAGCCAATAAAGATATTTCGGGCCAGGGAAGATTTGAAAAACTTCACCATATAGCTAAGAGAAAAATTTAAGCCAAGAACCGAGGCAAAAATGAAAAGGGGCATAAATTTGGCATAAGGCTCCCGGTACATCTTGAAGAAAGGAAGATGATTATATAAATATCTATAGACGATACCGGTTGGGCCCTTGTTACCGACAACCATAAAATAGGAAATTACGGCTAATATGGTAAAAAAGATTTTTAGGTTTTTACTCTTCTCTGACTTTAAAAAAATTAAATAAACAAAAGAGAGCAAGGCAATAAAAGAGGTCGTTACTAGTAATAAAACTTTGTCATAACTGGCGAAAAAAGGGAAATAATAATCATAGGCATAACCACTCCTCCAGGCCCAAAATCCCATAAATCGGAGATGTTCAAGAAAAGTTCCTGCTCCGGTGAAATCGTATTTCTGAATTTCTTCCACCGTTCCCTGATAAGATTGGAGTAAAGCTTGTAAAAGAGGGCTCAACCAAAATAAGTTACCAGCCAAAACCAATAAAATTAAAACAACATTAAGGATTATCAATTTTTTCATCTCCAAGTTCCTATGAGAAAGTAAGTAATAGACAAAATAGAGGCCCAGCAAAAAATAGGGAATTAAAAAAACCGCCATATTGTTACCTAAAGTGGAAGATAGCAAGGATATCAAAGTTAAGATAAAAACATACTTCCATTCCTTTTTATCCAATAGTTTTTGATAGAACAAAAAGAATAAAGGCATAAAGATAAAAAAAAGAGAGATATTTTCATTAAGATAAGAGATAGTAACCCGATAAATATTAAAAGAGTAAAGCAAGCAAGGCGGCAAATAAACCAATTTGTTTTGATTTTCGAAATTAGAGACCAAAAGAAAATACAAAAACAGACCCGGCAGAAAGAACGACAAGAAAATAAATATTATTGACGGGTGCACCAACCAAGAAAATAAACTAAGAATTTTCCAAAAGAAGTAAAAAAGATAAATCGCGCTTTGGCCGCCAAAAAAAGACCCTAAATTCTTATGTTCATTCCAGGTAGAAAAAGGGTTAATCGAAAACGGATTAATTGCCAGCGCGGATTCACCGCTACCTATGATAATGCCGGGTCGACAGTAAGGAGCGATTATCACTAAAGAAACAAGGAGAAGAACAAGCGGCACAATATTGTCCAAAACCGTTTTAAAAAAAATTTTTTGACTTAATTTCCTTTTCATCTTTATTTAATTCTCTTTACTAAAAATAAATAGTTTAGAAAAACCTCATCTGACTTAAAGACTTTATCAAGGAAGAGGCTCAAGTACTGAAGCAGCAAGAAGAAAGGATAAACTAAGATACTAAGAGCATAACTTAATTTGCTTTTAGAAGCAAAGGCATTCAGATAAACGCTAATCAAAGTTGTAATCGTCGAAAATAAGGAACCCTGTTTCTTAACCTCTAATATTCTAAAGCTATCGTTTTCTTTTAAAATTTCATTAAGTCCAAACTCTGTAAATCTCTGGTAATCATTCGGCTGCTCATGAAGACCAAAAATAAAAGGAAAAGAAAAAAGGATTAAGCCGTTTTTCTTAGCCACCCGAAAAAGTTCGCTAATAAACTTCTTGGGAGCCCTATGATGTTCTAAGACCTGGAAAGAAAATACATTCTGGAACGACTTATCCGGAAAAGGAAGAATCAAATTTTTTTCGTAAGTTTCATCAAAGAAAAAATCTGGGCTCCCTAAATTAGAATCCTTGTTTACAGAAAAATCTTTAAAATCAATCCCTTGATATTGGCTAATTTTGCTGAAAATCTTTTGGTATGGCTTTACTCCACACCCGACATCCAAAGTACTTCCCAAAAAATGATACTTTCTCTCCAGAACCTTAATATCCCGGTAGAGATAATATCTAAGCAAAAAGTAAGGAGAAACATAAAATCTGATTTGCTTTAAGGTGGTTTCTCTGAATCTTCTCATTTTTAACCCTTCATTTTTTTACTATCAAAGCAAGGTCTATTGTTTGGACTATCTGGCCGAAAATAAAACTTAGCGGCTTCCTGATAAAATCAAACACAAAGAGTTTACCCAACCTTGTTGAAACTAGCTTCAAACTCTTTAATTCAAATCTCTCTTTTATAAAATAATTTCCTCTTGCCTTTTGTTCATAAAATGGCTCAAATGATAAATGAGAAAAATAATGCTGGTGCGTCACATCATTGTAAGCGCCATAGGCGTGGTAATGAGGAACAATAATCCTGATGACCCCTCCAGGCCTAGTGATTCGATGAAGTTCTTTCATCACTAAAGGAATATCCTCCAAATGTTCCAAAACATTGTCGCAATAAATTTCATCAAAATAGTTACCAGTAAATGGATAGGGAAATTTATTGAAATCAAAAACCTTATCCACCCCCCGAAACCTAGTTACATCAACATTAACATAACCCTTTTTTATATTCTTACCGCAACCAAAATTTAGTTTTTTCATTCTACTTTACCGACTCCATCAACATCGAAAATAACTTCGGATAAATTACAGCTGGAGAAAAAGTATTTTTGATATTCTTTTTAATGGTCACCTTGTTAAATAAATATTGACCTTGGACAAAGTTAACCAATTTCTTTTCCATTTCTGTTTCACTGGCCGTTAAAAAACCAGTTTCGCCATTTCTTATGATATCATTTGGACCGGCAATATCGAAGGCAACTACCGGCAGCCCCATCGCCTGCCCCTCAAGAATATTAAATGGCAAGACTTCCCACCTTGAAGTTGAGAGCAATAAATTTTGTTTTGATAAAATTGAGGCAATCTGACGATGCTCAATATGGCCGAAAAACCTAACCCAAGGATAAGTTTTCGTTAACTCTCTAATTTCTTGCTCAAACTTTTCGTCTCCACTGCCAAAAATATTCAAATTTATCTTCTCCGCCACTTTACCCTTGACCGCTATCTTTTTAATTAGCCGAATAAGAATGTCTACCCCTTTTTGCTCACTTAATCTGCCAACGAAAACAATATTTATCTTTCTCTTGTTGAAACTTAGATTGGTTCGACTGCTCGTCGCTTCCCGTTTCATCGCCTCGATATCAAAGGGATAATAAATCAATTTGGCTTCGATTCTAAAATTTCTCTCAACATATTCCTTGGTAAAACTGTTTGAAGCATGAACAAATTTCACCCCCTGTAAAAGCCAACGGTAAAGTAAACTGGAGTAAAGGAAATTATGAATTTTGGTATCTAGTGAACCCCCAATCGGATAAAAAAGTGGTGTATGGATACCAACGATTACTGGCGGTAGATTTCGATAACCAATCAACTTTAATAAAAGTAAATCGACAATTTCGTTTTTAGCATAAATGACGTTATATTGACTCAAAATTGTTTTTAATCCCCCCAGGGGGGACTTTACCCAAGAAGCTTTCCCTAATCTCTTTTTGACATCTTCCTCTTTCTCTCTCCCTGAAATATCAATCTTAGTGAACAATCTCAATCGAAAGAGGTAAAGCAGCCGAGCAAAAACTTTGAAAAAATCCTCATCCATCGTAATCACATCCGCTTTTACCTTTCTCCGAGAAGAAAGATTCCTGGCCAATTCAATGAAGTATTTTTCCGCTCCTCCACCCTGGGTCAAAAGTGGCAACATAAAAAGGGCAATCTTTACCTTTCTCATTTGCTCAACTTAACCAAATATTGTAGGGCAAAAAGCGATGGGCAAATTTCGGTTAAAAATCTCAAAAAAAAGAATCTGTTCTTAACTAACGCATAACCTCTAACCTCTACCCTTTTGTAACCCGCATCTTCACAAAGTTTGCGGATACTTTTACTAGTAAAGAATCTTAAATGATCGACATCCATTAATCCGCCCCGGGAGTTGTACTCAAATCTTCCTAAAAGCAAATTCACTCTATTTTGAATAAATGCAATGTTAGGAATAGAAATAATTATTAGACCATCTTTTTTCAAAAGATTGCCTGCTTCTTTAAGGACTTCGCCGGGATTAATTAAATGCTCCAAAACGTCTGCAAAAATAATGCAATCGTATTTTGAACGAATAGTTTTTGAGAAATGCCTAAGATTAAGATCGAAATTATAAATTTTCCTATAACCTCTTTTTTTAGCAATATTTAGAGCCTGGCGGTTACAATCAACGCCATCTACTAAACACCTTCTCTGATTGATCAAAACTTGACCTAAATTTCCTGTCCAACACCCAATATCTAAGCATTCACTTGCCGAAGGTATGACTTTAAAAACAAATTCATTAAAACAATAGTCATATTTGCCAGTTTCTTTAAATTCGTTGGCGACCACTGATAAAACCCTCAATTGAATAAAAAAAACTAACAAATAATAAGTAAATGTTTAGAAAAGGTAGCAACATAATTTTGGGGTTTGAATGCTCATATTTGAACATTGCCCAAGAATAAGAAAAGGCGTAAAAAACTATCAAAAAAATGGAAAGTTGGTTTAAATAAGGGATCAACAAAGAAAGTAGTAATATTTCTCTAAAAAAAGCTTTTATAAACTGCTTGGGCGTTGTTATTTGACCTTTCCTTAAATGTACGCCTTGAGCTTCGGAGTACTGGGCCTGTTTGTAGATGATTTTTTTAATTCCAAAGCCAGGATCCATATCATGTAAATGAACAATTTCCGCCCCGGTCTTTATAACTTTTCCAATTTTTTTTAATCTAATGACGATATCTCCGTCTTCTCCAGCTCTAAAAAAAGTTTGAGAATCAAATAGACCTATCTTTAAAATCGCCTCTCTTCTGAAACAATCAAATTTTCCATCAAGACCAGAGAATTTTTTACCTACCAGTCTTGAAAAAAAACATTTTTGCCAGAAATTGTATTTCTCCCAAATATCAAAGGGATGATTAACAACATGGTAAGAGGCGACTACCTCGCTGTCTTTAAAAGGAGTAACCAATTTTTCTATCGCTTTTTTTGCCAGAACAACATCTGAATGCATTGTTATTATCAGACTACTGTCTGCCAACCCTATTCCTTCGTTGTAAGAATTAGCCAATCCTCTTGAAGTTTTATGCCTTATTAGTAATACTTTATGCCGCTTAAAATTATTTTTTAAGAAATCTTTTATTAAACTTAACGAGTTGTCGGTGGATCCGTCGTTAACAATAATCAATTCATTAAATTTATCTGCTTGTGTGTTTAAGCTTTTAAGCGTTTCTACTATTGTTGATGAAGCATTAAATACCGGAATAACCACAGAGATTGTCAGTTCCTGCTCTTGCTTTTTCTTCATATCGGCATAAGTTTTTTAGCTAAACAAGTTTTTGCCAACTTGGAGGCAAATTTTTTGTTATCTCAATATTACCGAACTTTTTTGGCTGAAGCGGTCCGTTTCTCAATGCCCAGTTAACCATTCTTCTAATTCCCAGTTTAATATTCACGGTCTTCTTAATATTAAAAATCTTTTTTGCCTTGTGGTGATCGGGATAAGCGTGTACCACCTCTTTTCTAGCTGGCAAAAATTCAAGGCTCGGAGCAACTTTCATTGCCTTTGCCACCATGTTGGCCAAATCCAGAACTGAATAAGGCTGACTGGAACCGATATTGATTACTTCATTTTTAGCCTGGGGCGTGTTTACGGCAAGAGCAACATAAGGCGCAACATCGCTAATATAAGTAAAGGCTCTGGTCTGCTTTCCATCTCCAAAAATTGTCATCGGCCTACCTTGCATAAGATTGTTTATAAATATTCCTAAAACATTTCTATAAGGATCACCATAGTTTTGCCTTTCACCATACACGTTGTGAGGACGAAAAATCGTATAGTTAAGGCCAAACATTTTACTGGCAGCTTTTAGGTCTAACTCGACCGCGTATTTGGCAATCCCATAAGGGTCCTCAGGTTTTGGCTCTAAGGTTTCTATCATCGGCGTCTGGTTTTCACCATAGACAGCAATGCTCGAAGTAAAAACAAAGTGCTCAACTTCGTGCTTAATAGCCAGGTTAATCAGCTTTATTGACCCCCCAAGGTTGTTTTCGTAGTTAAAATTCCGGATGAAATGGCTTAACCCTTCAGCGGCATAAGCGGCCAGGTGGTAAACGTAATTAATTTTGTATGTATTAAAAACACGCTCCAAGGCAGTTTGATTAGTAACCGACTCCTTAATAAACTCACACCTTGGGTTGACATTTTTCAGAAAGCCCCCACTTAAATCATCAATTACAATAACTTTATGCCCCAGTTTCAACAAATGATCGGCAACATGAGAGCCGATAAACCCGGCCCCTCCAGTAACAAGACTTATTTTCTTCATTATTTCTTTTTACTTTTTAATAAATGGTTATAGCCAAATCTCTTTTCTTCCCTCAGAGACTTAATTAACTTTGCTGGACTTCCCGCAACAACTGAGCCGGCCGGAAAAGATTTTGTCACCACACTATTTGCACCAACAATACAATGTTTCCCCAAGTGAACTCCTTTGAGAATAAAGCTGTGAGCCCCAATAAAACAATCATCCTCAATGATAATCTTTCTCCCTACCGACAAACCGGAATCCATCGGAGAAATATCAGGACAAAAAAGTTCATGGTCGTGATCCAAAAGAGAAACATTGTAGGACAAAAGGCATTTTCTCCCAATTTTGATTTCTCTAGAACAAGAAATGGTCACATTCCGACCGATATTGATGCCGTTGCTAATCTTCAACTTTGCCGTTCGGCCAATCATCTCAATCCAGGCATTTCTGCCGATAGCGCAATTGTCACCAATTTCGACTCCACCAAGGTTAACGAACCAAAAATCATAACCCGGGGCAATATACGAGTCCTTTCCTATCCTCCCCCCCTTAAATCGAAAGGGAAGGGAAATTAAAAAGGAGAGCCACTTGACGAAAAATTTCATTTCCTTTTTACACTGAATAGTTCAAAGGCTAACTCTGGGACAAAATAAGTAATTAACTGACTTAAGGTCGCCACTGCAAACCAAAATGGCCGAGGCCAAAAGCGAATTGAAGTAGTTAAATCATCCCCCATTGACTCATTCTCTACTTCCTGCCTTAAAAACTTCAAACCGGCCAAGCCTCTGCTTTCATAATCCAAAGACCGCATTTTTTTGAAACTCCATCCTGAAAGATGCTTTTGAATTGGAAGGTTTGGCCCGCCACCCAAATCCAAAACAAATTCACAGTCCTTAAGTTCTTTAAGTTCTTTTTTAAGGCAAGAAATAAGAGCATGGAAAATCTTTGAAAATTTTGTTGAGTTACAAATTAGCTTAATAAACTTTATCATTTTGTTAGTTTCAAATGATTATTTTTCGAAAACGTAAAAAATATGGCTATTCCTTATATCCTTTTTTTCGATTTTCAATTTTAATCTAATGGCAACTTCTTCAAACCAATCTGGATAGTATCTTAGAGTATCAACTGGACACGGGTGGTAATCGTAACCCGGCATAACGGTGTGAACAACCAAATGCCCTCCTTTAACAAGAAGCTTTGATAATTCTTCAACATGCTTATAAGGATTAACCAAATGTTCGAGCATCGCCTGACTTAAGATTAAATCAAATTTTCCCATCTTGGGAGTATCATGTTCAAAATTCCATAAGAAATCATTTGGCTTTAATAATCCAGCGGTAACAATCTCGGATGAGTCTAAATTCAAGGCTTTCTTAAAAGGCTTTTTACAACCATTGTTATCTCCGGCAAGAAGAATTCTTTTAGGTCTTTCCTTTAATCCCCTTATTATTTCAATAATATCACCAAGAAAAATAGAAGAAACATTCCCAACATTAATTATTCTTTTCTTTTTTTCATTACGGCAAGTACCAAAACTGCCATAATTATTTCTAAACTTAGAGAGAGTCTTCAGGTTAATAATTATCAGTATAATCGCATATCCTGTTATATCTAAAAAGGAAGAAAATTTCCTTAAAACTTTATTAAAAAATTTTTTCATAATATTATTTTTATTTGGCATTAAACTATCCAATGATAAATTCGGCAACCAAAAAAATTTAGAAGGTTTAATTAAAATGTGATTAATTCCTTGCATTTCTATTATTTTTTTTCAAGATTAATAACGCTAAATAGTTCAAAAGCCATGGATGGAAAATAATAAGTGAATGTTTGACTTAGGGTTGCCACGATAAACCAAAATATCTTTGGCTTAAATCTAATTGAAGTGAGCAAATCATCTCCCATCGTCTCGTTCTGGACTTCCCGCCTTAAAAACCTTAGACCTGCTAGCCCACGAACTCTATAACCCTGCTTTTTCATCTTTTTATAATCCCATCCTGAAAGATGCTTTTGAAAAGGATTGTTATCAACCGCTTTCTGGGGAATAAAACCGTTGGGCGAGGAAACGATAACCTTTCTTTTCGTCCATTTTTCCGCTTTTTTTAGCATCAAGAGACCCGTTTTTTCCGGTAAATGCTCCAAGACCTCAATCATAATTACGGCATCAAAACTCTTTTCGGGAAAATCAAGTTCTTCAACTTTTTTATTCAGATATTTATTATGGATTTTCCTCTTTTTTGATAGTTCCAAGTAAGGCTTAAAGGCTTCCACCCCAACCGAATATTTGATATTTTTACAATGCTGGAGGGGAGAGCTTGGCCCACAACCTAAATCTAAAACTGTTTGACAACCTTTTAGCTCCTCCTGCAGGCAATAATCAAGCGTATGAAATATCCTTCCGAAAAACCTTGAACGGTGTAATCGATTAATCATATCTTTCATAATTCATACTCAAACTTAAGGTTAATCAAAAGCCGGGAATAAACCTTATTTTTATACCAGTCAACCATCGGGATGAGCAAAAAGGGCGGTATAACAAGACAACCCAAACTGAAAAACCAAAACTGAAGACTAAAAAGATTTTGCCAGCGATAGCTTATCAAATACCAAATTTCTCTTAAAAGGTAGCGGAAGCGGACGTAATTCTTAATTTGGACTAAACCGACATAGTTGACGGCGACAAAGTTTTTAATGCAGTAATCTTTTAACTTTCGAAATTTCTTTTCATAAAAAACAGAGTCAAACATTTCTTTCCAGCTTTTCATCGGCGATTTGTTGTAAATCGAGGAAACACTGCGCGTTTGACTACTACTGATTCTTACTGCCACATTATAGTCTTTCAAAAAGACAATCGGATGTTTTTTAAAAATCGAAGCAAAGGGGTAGATGTGACAGGGAAAAATGTCAGGATGAAAGGGCAAATCCATAAACTCCCGCCTATAGGCTAACCCGCTGAACTGGTCCAAGGTTTTAAATACTTCAATCACCTTTTGGGGGCTGTCGGTAATCTTTACCACCGTATCTTTATTCGAATTCATCTGCTCTTTTGCCCTGACCGGCTTTTTAATTTCTTTATCAAACCAGAAATACGGCCTGGTGACAGCCCCAATATCCAAAGATTGCCTAAACGCTTTGTAGGTGTTCAGCAGAGCCTCTTTCCCTAAGATATCATCCTGCCCCATCAGATAAATTATGTCTCTCGTGGCCTTTTTTCGGCATTCCTCCAAATTCTTGGAATAACCTAAATTGACTTTATTTTTGAAAAATTTAATTCTTTTATCTCTGAAACTTTTTATGACTTTCTCGGTGTCATCTTTGGACTGATCATCGACAATAATAATTTCATAATCTTTGAAGCTCTGGCTCAAAATACTCCGAAGTGTCTCGCCAATGACCTTAGCGCCGTTATAAGTGGGAATACAAATACTAAACTTAAGCTTAGGTAAAGCTGGCTTTCTTTTCACAAAATTTTTTTGATTAAATAATTAAATCCTACCAAAAAACGCAAAAAGAACATTCCCAG
>Ga0307377_10004443_pt1 | contig 15348 bp, 13 predicted proteins | sample TR3MG_FD_202535 | JGI IMG/M metagenome (GOLD analysis project Ga0307377, IMG submission 202535) | Soil microbial communities from Risofladan, Vaasa, Finland - TR-3 | ecosystem: Environmental > Terrestrial > Soil > Coastal area > Acid sulfate soil | place: Finland: Risofladan, Vaasa | collected... | reverse complement strand
TCAGGGATAATTAATGTTTCACCACTTGAACTCGGAACACCATTAATCAATTTTCCCCAACCACCATCATGTTTAACTGCCCAATCACCCACATTCCAACTATCAATATCACCCAATACAGTGTTGCCAGCAACTAAAACATACCACATATATCCAGCACCAACTGCTGCTGTAATATCGGGCGTATTGGTGTTTGCATTCCAATCACCTTGAGTAATACCTGAAGTTACTACTTGTAATATCGTCTTTTTCAGTACTTCCATTAAACAACATTCTTTCTCAATAATACCTTAATATCTTTCTCAGGATACTTAATTTCGAACATCGAATCCCGTGTCGAATAAATTGTGTTATTTTCTATCTTAATTTCACCAGTTGTGGTATTGGTTATTCCCTGTGCAATAGTGTTGGTAGAATATTGACCACCGACCTTATTAAATACCTTAACATCAATAATATTTATCACACCATTGGCATTCAGGATTTCTTTTTCTAATCTGCCAAGAAAAACGTCTTGATTCATTTCATGAACATTGATATCCAGAAAATCAGTAACGAGCTTAATAATGCTATTAGCAATTTGATTATCTGCGGTATTCTCAACATACACATCGATTTCGAACGCCAAATTATAAATTTTACCATCCTTAATCTCAATGTAATCATTAACCATTCTATATTGTGATAGGTATTCAGCAATATTTGTTTTTAACAATGAATTACTGTTGTTTGATAACTTACCGTCTTCACCAATCCCCAATATCGAAATCACGACTTTGTTGTTTATTTTAAATGCGTTTGCACGATACGGAGAACCGAACTCCCCGGGCATCTTATACACCTGCAACAAATAATCGGTAAGCGTTACATCCCTATATTGACTGGCAAAATTATATTTAATTAACTGTCTAATTTGTTCCGTACTTAAACCATCGTTTCCACCAATTGCTGGAATTGGATTTGTTGTTTGTAAACTTCTTTGAACCTGCTGATTAATGTTTTGACGAGAACCATTAACTTCTAAAGTATAAGAACCGAGTTGTGTTAATACATCAGAACCAATATTCGATGCCACACCACCACCAGTTCTATACTTAACAAACAACGTATAATTTGCTTTGAGTTTCTCACCCAATGCCGTGTTATTTAAAAAGTTTTCAAGGAAATAACGATTGCTTACACCTTCTTTTAAGAAACCATCTCGGAAAGCATTAACATCGCTGTCACCAGAACCAAAAGTTAGTTTACAGAAACCTTTAGGCGTGTATTCCTTTATGAATTTTTTCGTAATATCAACCCATCGTGCTGCTTTAATGTTATTTGTTGTGGTATTGGCACTTGAAGCCAGACCATCTTCAATGAAAACACGTTGTTGTGCCAGATAATCAACCTCAAAATATCTACTATTGAAATCATTAAAATCACCAGTAGTTGGGTTTGTCGTGTAATTAGTGCCTTCTAAAAGAATTATGCTTTCGATTTCAATAACGTCTGGGTCTGGTAGTGTTAATGAGAAGAACGGAATAACATCTGTTGTACTAATAATTTTCTTATAAATGCTTGTTGCACCATTTATAACGACTTCTCTTTTTGTAACAGTATATGATTCAGGAATACCATTTGTGTTTAGGTTTGGAATAATGCTACGATTAGGGTCACCAAGATTACTAACCAGAGAACTCCAATTAATATTTTCTTGGGTCTCGAAGGTCTTACCACCACCAAGAACCTGTGCACCAGCAAGTAATGTTGGGTAATAACTTGCATCAGGCGCATTTCCAAGAACAGGAACAACAACACTAAAATCAACAACGGTGACAGACGGTCTACGAGCAGGAATATTGAATCCCATATTTTTAGCTATATTTAATATGCTTGCCCTTTGTTGTGCGTATTGCAATTGAGTCTCTTGGAATGCTCTGTCGGTATTAACACTAAGATTATTAGTAACACCAGCATTGAGGTCAATAAGCATTGCACCCACACTTGAATCTGTGAAATCACTAAGGACTTCTGGGTACATTTGTCTGATTAATGCTATCAGGTCTGTTCTGATTTCACCGAAAGTTCTACTTCCGTATTGAACTACATTTGTTGTTTCTGCCATTTTCTATGTTTTAAAAATTTAAATCAATATTACCTTGTTCTGTTAACGAACCCTCAGTATATACAAATTGAATATTGACATTTAATTGTGTCTCAGGTATTGGTTGACCGTCCTCGGTTTCATTCCAATTAAATTTAACCGAAGTAATCTTAACTTGTGGAATATATAATGCCACCGTATTTCTAATCTCTTCTTCAACATCACTTGCCGTTAATTGGTCATTGGGTTCGAATATGTATTTCAGTAAATTAGTTCCGTAATCCGACTCATAATATCTCTCACCTTTTTGAGTTAATAGAAGTAACAATAGGTTAGAACTATACGAATCTTTACTCACCTGATTCATCTGAATAAAACTCTTGGTTTCGTTATTGTCCTTAAACGGAAACGTGATATTATATGAATTCATTATAATTGATTTCCTATAAATACTTATAAACAAAAAAATCCCGACAACTAATTGTCGGGACTTGTCTTAATTTATTTGAATTGTTCTTATTCCTTCGGTTTTCTACCACGTTTGCCTTTTGTCATGGCTCTTTGTTCATCTTCTCGTTGCTTCTTTTCATCAAAAAGACTTTTAATTGACTCGTGCAAAGTAATGATGCTGTCATGACCATGACTTATCAACATACCTGTATAGGTATTGAAGTCTGGTTTGTTCAGAGAAACAGCATCGCTATCACTCACGCTAACACCACCCAAACACTCTTCAATTGCCATTTCCTGCATATCAGAAGGTAGTGCATCAAGGATTTCTTCATTAAAAACCACAGCGAAATTAACGCCTTCTGTAAGAACTTCCACCACATCATTTGATTTGGTGATTTTATAAAGTTCCTTCTGTTTCTCATTACACAGAACTTCAAACTGAATCCAATGCGGAATACTTGTTTTGTTCCTAACCTCTTCAAAGAGATTTACTACGTCCTCAGACGCTCTTTCAATTTTTGCCATAAAATAATTGTTTTTAATTAATAATAGATTTATATTTCGATTTAATTTCTTCGATTTTCTGAGACAGGTCACCGAACATCGGGTCTTCGGTTTCAAATTCTTTCTTGAATTTGGCTTCGAGTTCATCAGTAAAGCCAAACATATCTTCGACACTTAATTTAACCATGTCCTCGATTTCAATTAATATTGCGAGTTGTGCATTGACGGCATCCAACTTCTTAAGTTGTGCCATTTTCTTCTCATATTCAGTATTTACTTCAATAACTTTTTCTTCGCTCACTGGTGCAACAAGTTCTTCTCCTTGACGTTTTTCAAGACTTTCTTGAATCTTCTCAAGGTCTGCTGGAGTTGCTTCACCAATTTTCTTGTCGGCTAATTCATTTATTTCAAGTATTTTTTTCGCAGCCTCAGAATTGAATTCTCCGTTATCTGCTGCTTTCTTAAGGTTTTCTAAAAAATCACTCATATCATATTGTTTTAACGTGGTGCACCCACAGTCTGCATTTCAATTCCATCGAATTTCAAAACCTCGTGGGTGTCATTATAATTTATTCTTTTTACATATTTATTAATTCCGAATCCAATTAGTTCTCCGTATTCATCACGAATAAATGCTTGCTGTATGTCGATAATCTCCTTAAAAATATCAGAGTCATCATCAAGCTCTGCCGTTTTGAACTTCAAAGGTATAAAAAATTCTAATTGTCTGTACTCAAAACCAATTTTTTTTATGTGAAGAAATTCACTTAATTCTTCAATTTTATTTATCGCATTCTCGTTTTCACGAACAACATTGATGGGGAATTTAAATTGTTTTGATTTCTTTTCCATATCAACAACTTTATATTCATCAAGAGTTCCTTCTTTTCTCTCAACAACATCCATGACTTTAGCCAGACCAACTTCAATTGGATGATTGTTAAAAATATACATTATCTCCAAATCATCATCCTTGGTACGTCTTTCCTCGAATTCCAAAGCCAGTACTTCACCAAGTGTTTTGCCAGCATGTTTATGTTTGTCGTCAAAGAAACCATAATGTTCATACCTTCTACCATGACGGTCTTTCATCCCGTAACTCGTACCGTATTTATCGGCAGCAACAGCCATTTGATGTGGCGTTGCTGTCCTGATAAACTTATCTGCTTTCTTAAGAACCTCATAATATTCCTGAACATATTTTTCATCAGTCTGTCCAGCGTAGAATTTCTCAAGTAATTGATTACGGCTACGCATTCTCTGCGTATGATTATTTCTCTCATCACTATCACTTAGACCACCTTTCAACATTTCACTTTCAGTATTGAAAAGCGCAACACCAAGCGCAATGCCTAATGTGTGTAATTTAAGATAAATCCAAAGTGCTATGTTTAGAAAGAATTTTTTCATATTATTCTTCTCTTGCAAAAATCAATTTTCGTGTGTCCTCATCAATAATACCTAATTCCATTGCTCTTTCAACTCTTTCACCAACATTGGTTTGTTTCATATATTCATCAATTTTCTTTTCCCTATCAACAAATTCCTTAGAAATTCTCTTAAAAAGTTGTAATTTTTCATAGATATCTCTTCTGAAAAGAAAGATGTGAATTTTCGAAACAAAAATTTTGAATCTATCACCAAATGAAAGTGGAGTTTCAGGTAGTTCAGGAACGGCTGGATTATAATTAACAGCACGATAAAAAAACCTTTTATAGTGACTACTATTAATTATCTTCATAATTTCCTTGGCTTTCTTGTCCTTTCTATCATCCTTCAGTTTAAGTTCAAGCTCTTGAACTAAGCTCAGAAAAGCAGGATGATACGTTACCAAGTATTTCGATAAAAAGTTTTTATTATACCACTTACGTATTTTCTTAAATAATTTCATAATTTCTTGTTTTAATTAGTGTTATTTATATTAATAAATACTAACCACTATGATTATTGGATTTGTAACCCCTTCATGACCACAGATTTATAGAATTCTGCACGCTTTTTTGTCACGTATTCAAGGTTATAATCTTCCTTAAAATCCTCATACAATTGTTCACCTAAACGCTTACGTAAATCAGCATCTAATATCAACTGTTTCAGGTACTTCTTCCAATATTTGTGTGCATTTTTTGCTGCTGGAATCAGTACACAGTTTTCCATGTGTCTGCCGTCTACATTATATGGTGGAATGTCACTACAAACAATAGGAAGTTTTCTTGTCCAGCATTCAACTTGCTTCAGGTTTGACTTCATCCTGTTAAAGTCATTATCTGCGAGTGGGGCAAGTACGATATCGGTCTCATTTAGAACCCCTGCATATGTGTTGGCTTTCTGTGTCCAGCGTCTACCAAAATTACCTTCTGGTTCATATTTCACGTCTCTCTCAAAATTTAGTAGCCATTGAAGATAATCAGGATTATCAATTAACCTATGATTATCAGTTAGAATTTTTTCGTAAACAAGATATACACTTTCTTCGGATTTGATATCTCTTTGCTCACTACTAAACACTTTATCTCTATACTTGTCTTTGAGTTCCTGTGAAATTCTTGGAATCTGGTCAACGTCACCTCTGGACTTGTTAATTGCTTTTACAACTTCATGTGTCCACAATCCCTTTTTTTCGAGTTCGGTTCGGAAGTCTTGATTGAATGTGATATCGGTTGTACTACCTTCGGTGTCCCAACCAGCAATTGTTATTTTGAATTTTCCTCTGGTTTCAGAATTGCCATTCAAGACGTTAATAACACCTTCAAGTTGTTGAACGTCAACCATGTGAGAACTACCAGCCATATATGTGATTCGAACCAAACCATCTGGGTCTGGTTTCCAGTTATTCTGGAATTGTTTCATCCACTTAGGGTCAACGCTGTTATAAAATACCTCGACATTATCCTTACCAGTCTCTTTTTTAATTTCAGTAGCGAATAAATCGGTTGTTGTTGTAACGTAATCCGCAATCTTCAGGTTCTCGACAATCGGAACATGAAGTTTCTTTTCCAAACTCATGTTATAGAATGGATGCAGTCTATGAAGTTTCCAGTAGTCATCAATATCCATGATAAGAATAGTTCCTGATTTTCGTAATTCCTCTGCCAGTCTTAACATCTGTGCCGTTTCACCTAAGAACTGGCGATGATAATGAATTATGTGAAATGATTTCAAATATTCAACAATGTTTGGGTCATTGAAATCCAACTGTGGGTTTATTTCCACGTAAAATTCGTCACTGTGATTTCTTTCCAGTTCTTGTGCTGGGGTCTGTGTCCTAAAGTAATTTACTCCTGCTCCATCAAGGTTGTAGAATAAAATTCTGATTTTACCGTCCATATATTTTTATAATTATTTATAATTTATTGTTGTCTATATATGGTAATACGGGATTCGTGAAGAAATCTTGAATTATAAACAAAAAAAGCCAACATTTCTGTTGACTTTTAAAATAAGACGAATAGTTGTATTATTTATCTGTTGATTTTTTTCTTGTCGTACTTTTCTTTTCATCCACGCCTTCTTCATCCACAGGTTCATCAACAACAATAGTTTCTTTTACAGCAACAGTTTTTTTCGCTACTTTAGGCTTCTGCGGTGCTTTGGGTTTTCCCACATCCATTGATTTTTGTAGTTCAGCAGGACTGACTTCAACAATATCAATTAATTTCTTTATTCTCAACCTATGCACTGATAACGGTAATGATTGAACAGTTAAAAACACGCTCTCGCTTGGTTTTAATGTAATGGTTTTTCTCGTTCTGTTATCAATATACTCAATGTTGGCAATCGAATTAAATTTCGGGTCACGTTTTCCAACAAGATTTGTTACGTTTGTTATTTTATAAGTGTTCATATCTAATTATTTTAGTCCTTGAATTATTGAGTCACCGTATTTAATTCCGTCATAACCCATTTTCATTGCTTTTTCAGCAACGGCTTTAGTTTTAATATTTATTGCATCAGTCGAATGTTGTGTAGATAGTTTCTCGAAATTCACATGTGGAAACCAAGATTTTGCCAATATGTCAACAGGGTCTTGTCCGTCTTTATATGTGACACCCACACTATTGGTATCCAAAAGGTTTTCAAAATCAATTTCATATTTGTCGTAACCCTCAACAGGTTTTAGTGTAAAGAAGTTTCCAACAACACTGTTCTCCTTAATTGGATTCTTTCTATAACCGATTATGGTCTTCTCATTTTTTGATGGGGTTTCGGTTTGGAGTGCCATATTATCTTCTTCCAGCGCATTCAGAAACTGATTTTCGTCATCTTGGTAGAAATTTATAGTATCTTGTACCTGAACCTCTTCAAGTCCTTGTGATTGCTCATACTCATAGATGTCTTGAATCTTATTTAAAACTCTACAAGCATCCTTATGATTCATGTTCATCATAATACATTTGATTGGAATTTCATCAAGTAATGCACGAACCATTCTGTGATGACCATCAAGTACCTGCATATCTGAACTAATCCAAATTGGATTCATGTCATCAACATTAACACCACCGACATCATCACTAAAGACGATTCCCTGTAATGGTGTTAAATCATTTGGGTCAACTTCGACATTAGTATAATCCACACCTTCCTCATCAAGTTTTTGAAGCACGACATCATAAGGTGCATGTACTTGTGGTAAAAATTGTGGCTTATATCTCATATCAATCATATCGAAATTTATTATAAATACTCTATTTTAAATTTATGATTTCTTCATGAATCATTTTCAGTAAAATATTGGTTGATTCCAATAAATTGATTCTGTCATTATCAACACGAAAAATATGATATTGGATATTGGTTGATAATTTATCTTTTATTTTAGTGTATTCAGCAATTTTATCAGGCATCATTCCAGCAAAATCATCATACACCACAATCTCCTTCAAATCCTGATTATAGTCTGCAATTCTCAAAATCACATCACCCTTGTCAGCAGCACCATTTTTTGTGATGAGTTCATCAACACGAATTCCATTCAATCTCAAAATGTTTTCGAGTTGTGGACGTAGTTTTTCCATACGAGAAGTCAAAATAATCGTAGTGGTACTTGGGTCAGCCATGTCTTCCTGAAGTTTCGCCAATATGTTTGGGAATGGTTTAATGTCGAATACATCGGTGTCCAGACTCTCTCTGCGACCCCACCATCCCTTATGTGGATATGGTTGTCCCATCTTTTCTTCCCATTGCTTTTTACCTACTTCTGGTTCTGGGGAATCAATCAGTGTTCCATCAAAATCATATACTGCTAATCGTTTCATCGTAATTCCTTATATGTCATTTCATTTATATCCGCAACCTCCACACAATATTCGCTGAACAAATGTATTGGAATCGTATAAAAATTCATTAATTTCTTCGACCCGTCTTCCTGTTTAACAGGATAATTTGTCATGTGAAGAAACTTTGTTGGTTCTTCTGGGAACAAAGATGTATGACCTTCATCAATACATCTTTTGAGTTCATCTGTTTTAATTAAAAACCCTTGCAGGTTATCAGTTATCAACCAATAATCAGCAGTTGTTGTTAAAATACCTGATTCTTTATCATCACAATGTGTTTCAATACAGATATTTCTTGTATCCTCTGCTCTCTCATCACACTTACACTCAATAGTTTTAGAGTTTTCGAGAGTTATGTCATATAGTTTTAAATTGGCTGCAACCTCGTTCTTCGTGGCATTTAACACCAATTTTGTTTTTATTTCCTTTATCACAAACTTCTCGAAATCCTCACCAATTTTCAATGATTCTTTCCAAGATGCCATAATTACATTTCTTTTACTTTTCCAGTTAAATTCAAGGGAAACCCAAGTGGTTTCCAATCAGTTAATTTGTTTGAGAAGAACGGCTTTCCACCATCGGCACGATTAACAGCAATTGTTATGTGTGGTTTGGGATTTGTTGAAGGATATCCTTCAACACCAACAGCCATCACAAGTTCATCCATTGCGTAATCAATTACCTTCAATGAAATCTCGATGTTGTTCTCCATATCTTCTTGTGCCTCACTACCGTTTTCAAGCGCACCCATCTTTATAGTCATGTGATGTGCAATAACTTCCCAGCCTTTAGGTATCATAGGATTAAGTACCTTAAGTAAAGATGCTCTTGATTTGTCATCAAGTACGACTGCGCTATAACTCACTCTTTTCACTTCTTCTTCTCCTAATAAATCTCTATCGGTCAGTGCCCAATATAATTCTTTTCTTAGTTTGTCATTCATTGAAAAATCTTCGTAATTGTTCTGAAGAAATTCCAGCACGGAATCATGTGAGGCATCTGAATATCCTTTTGTTCCACCCTGATGATTCCATTTATCATATTCCTTGACAAAGAAATTAATATCTACTTGCTGTCCATTGACATTCCATGTCTTTGGTTGCATATCACTGTAATTAGGATATCCTTCTTGAACCTCGTTGCCTTTCTCAGTTACCAAAGATAATAATTCTTCCTTGGAATTCCTAATGTTATCGGCATAAATTCTAATTAACATGGCTTTCTGCATGTCGCCAATTCCCTTTCCCTGCAAACCAGCATTCATCAAATCATTGCCATTAACCGCCAACTCATTAACAGTTTTAGGGTATTTTCCCTGTAAAAGTTCTTGTGCAGCAACAGCAATTTGTTCAGGAATGACCCGACTTTCAAGTGTTTGTGGTGCAGTTGTAAACATGTTATGTGCAATTGACCTTGCTTTAACAGGAGTCATTTGCTGGTCGATAAGGTCTGAGTTAAACGCTAAATCTAATGCTTGTAATTCTTTATATGTTTTATCACGCTTCGCATCTTCAGTACTGAATCTCGTTAGATAGAATTCTGCGGGATTCTGAACCACACCGTTCATCATAAGGAAGAGTAATTCTGCCATTGTTCTGACACCAGCAAAATCTCTACGTCCGATTTGAGACGGTTTGATTTCGTTACCGAATATCTGTTTAAATAAGCCAGTGCTTGAAAGTAATTCAACACCAATCAAAGCATTGCCTTTGGTGATGATTTTATCTAATTCGATTAATATTCTTTCAGGTGCAATTTCTTTAATCTTGGCAGCGTTATCCGCAATCATTTTCATTGTCTCAGGTTCGATTGTAAAACCAAAACGACTTGCGAACTGAACCGCACGTAACATCCTCAATGGGTCATCACTGAATGCTTCGGGATTAACTATGCGAATGATTTTATTCTTCAGGTCTTCTTGACCACCAAATGGGTCGATAAGATTACCATCAATATCCTTGGCTATCGCATTGATTGTGAAGTCTCTGCGCTCCAAGTCTTTCTCAATCGGTAATGCGTGGTCTGAAGTCACATCAAACCCTTGATGACCACCAGCACCAGTAGCAACTTCTGTACGGGGAATCGCTATATCAATTTCTTCCTTACTGCCTTTAGGTACGAATTTAAGTACTCCAAATGATTTACCTACGGCATTAACACCACCATATTTTGAAAGCAGTTGTTCAAGACTGTCCATTGGAACACCAGTAATAAGCACATCCAAGTCCTTAGAATCTTTACCTAAAAATTCATCACGCACTGCTCCACCAACGCTAAATATCTTACCGCCAAGTTGTTCTATCTCTTCCCTGAAAGGTAGGTCTTGTAATGATGTTATCTCTTCATTCATATCGGGTACAAGACTACTAAAATATTCTTTAACTTCCAAATCTTCAGTAACCATTTCAGCAGTAGCTTCCACCTCATTTACTATTAATATTTGGTCGGCTGAAAATACCACATATACATTTCCAGCATACTTACTATTCTCATCATTTGGTCTATTGGTGTAAGAATCTAACTCGATAATATTTTTTCCAATAATACCATCGTATTTCCAATAGTCTTTTGCCACAGGACTTTTTTCTCCTATTAGTCTAATAACTTCCTTTCCTCTTGCAACTTTATACCCCAAATCTATTTGTAATTCATCCCATCCACTTCCAGCAAGAGAATTACTTCTTCCTTTACCATCAAAAATTAACGGATTTTTGATTTTTAATTTAACACGATATATGTCACCCAACAATTTATTTCTTTCTTTTTCTATCTCATTTTGAATCTCATCATATTCCCTGTTATTTCTAACAGTCATTAGTATTTGATTTAATCGATAAATTCGTTGTTCAACTTCTTGTTTAAATTCAGGAGTTAATTTTTTTCCACGATATATATCAGCCACATTAGGGTTGGAAGTGAAAAACATTCCATCTTCTCTTAAACCAGATGAAGTCACAATTTGTCCATCATCTCTACCACCCTTAACTTTAAAATCTTCCAATCCCCCAACAGGTGACCCATGATATACAGTTTCTTTTACTTTACTATCACTAATAAAATTATCGACTTCTTCTTGTGTTTTCGCAACTACTTCATTTACACTTCCAAATTTCAAATTACTAATATCACCTTGATTACATGCAGTACTTGTACCATCACCATTACCACCCAAACGACATTTCTTTTTTACCTCTACTGTCTTCGAACCGGGCATCCATGCTTTTTTTCGTTCTTCCTTCACCGAACCGAATTCCAAATTATTAATGTCGCCTTGATTACATGCAACACTTGTTCCATCTCCTAAACCACCGAGTTGACATTTCTTTTTAACCTTTACGGTTTTTGAGCCACTCCCAAACGATTTGTCTCTTTCTTCCAGTTTATATTCGTCCTCGGTTGCATCACCATCAACATGATTATATTCAAGGTCTTCATACATTGTTGAAGCCACATTAGCATCTAAGTCATTGTTAATCATCGGTGATGTATCATTTGTGTCGTATGGTGGGAACTCGTCTTGATTGATTGCGGTATCTGTTGTGAATTTAGAGCTACCATCTTCGGCAACATTAACACTCATTTGTTCTGCGCCATGAGGTTGTGCAAAACCATCCGTAAACCCAACGTCAAAGAAACCAATTACACCACTTGGCTTATATCCAAGATTCTCAGCATTATAATAGTCGTAACTCTCAATACCATATTTACTTAATTCTTCCTCAATTCTTAAAATACTGAAGAAAAATTCGGCATCTTGTGGGTTTTTCTTAAAATAATGGTCAATTTCACTTTTCTTAACATCACCAACCTCTTCTTCATTATATTGATACATGTCAAACACGTGTTTATAATTGATTTTAAAAATTTTCTTAAACACATAATCAAGTCTATCATACATTCTTTTGAAATATGCTGTGTCAGGTTTAAGTTTCTCCAATATGATTGCATATGTTTTTTGAGCATCGGGATTGACATCTGATTTCACTTCAAAAACTCTGTATGGTTGAGCAATATATTTAAGAGGTTTTCCTATTAATTTAAGATTCTCATATGCTTCACTATTGTCTTTTGTAATTTTCAGAACTCTATCATCACCAATATCATATGCGACACCAAGCGTACCCGCACCCAAGTATTTTGGTTCACCAACGCTGAGTTTTTGTGCCATTTCTAAAGCAACGGCATCAGCACGGTCTCTTGGGTAGTCTTCGGTTATGTTTTCAGGTAACTCAATAGTGTTGTCGTCTCCAACATTTGGTTCACCGACACCATAGTAACCGCCAACATCAAAGAATTTTAACACACCATTTTTATATCCAAGATTTGCCATAGTGATATAATCGGTTGATTTAATGCCGAAGTCCAGCAATTCTTGACGAATATCAAACATACCCACCAGATATTTATATGCTGCTTCTCTCTCTGTTTGACTAATACCTACTTGGGGATTTTCGGTTAATATGCGTTTCGCAAATTCTGCCCATTGACCATAATTAAAATTCTTCGGTTTTTTTATGTTAATCATAATATCTTCATAATCCAAACCAGCAGGTTTTATTTCATTGATATCTCCTTGTAACTTCCTGAATTGCTCAATTGGTTTGTCATTAACATTCTCTTCCATAACGACAAAAATAGATTTATTGGCAACAGTATCAAAAACCCTGTATAAATTAAAAACAATTGCAATGTGTTTTGGTCTTCCTCTTAATAATCTTGATGCAGCATCGGCTTCACTAATATCTGACGTTAATTTCATTATCAAATTATTATTAATCTCGTAAGCAAAACCATTTGCACCACCACCAATATTTTTTGGGGTTGTTAAATTTAATTTATTGGCTACTTGTTTCGCCAATTCATCAGAATAGCTTCTATCTCTCAATGCTTCGGGGTCAACTTCAGGAACTTCTTCATTAATAACATATTCTTCGCTAAGTAATGGTTCATGATTATAAAACCCACGTCTGATTAGGTATTCTTGGAGTTTAAGTAGGTTACCATAGAACTGTTCTTTATTTTCAACGAGACTCAGAACCTGTTTGATGTTGTTTTTACATTCATGGAAACTATCGGTAAGTTCTGAAAGACCATTAACTGTTTTATCTGGATATTTATCTCTATTTGAAACGAACTTAATGAAATTCTCATTAATAACACCATCACCATCACCCACATCATAAGGCATTTGCGCCCACATTCCACGTCTAATATCGCCTTGGTCACCAGTATCGCTTAAAATATCGTCATTACCATCTGCATAGTTAAAGAGTTCATACATCTGGTAACGCTCTCTTTTGTTCTTACCACTATAATAAGTGTTAAAAACCTCATCATTCAATCCATAATCCGTCAACACTATCGATGGTTGACCATCTCGCATAACCTCACCATATGAACTTGGGCGTGTCATATCGCCAGCAGACTGACCATAGCTTCCAATAAAATCTAATAATGCACTACTGAACTCATTTTCCCAAAAAAAATCTTTTTCATCCTGACTAAAATCATCCTTATTATATGGATGTCGCCTCCCCTTATTGCTTCGCTCAAAATCAACCAGAAACTCTGCCATTCGGTCAAAATTAGGGATGCCTTCAACTTCTTCAATTCTTTTCTTTGTGACTTTTTTGCCTTTTTCTGAAATTAACCACGTGTCATCATCAGAACTATCAAATACTTCAGTTACTATGTGCTGGGTGTCCCTGTAGTATCCAGCACCTGCTTCAACACTGTTCTGTGCCACGCCTTTGGCATTCATTGCAAGTTTCAGAACTTTCTCACCATCTATATCATACACTCTTCTGCCAGTACCACTACCGATTCTCTGTAGATGTTCATCGGCATATCTCATCCTACCAGCATAAGAATTTATGTTTAGAAATTCTGATAAGAAATTTTGTTTGAATTCATCATAAGTCATATTACGAATATATTATATTCATAAATACAGAAAGGATGACAAAAAAAAGGGTAACGATTATTACCCTTTTGGTTTACTTTTATCTCGAATTTCTTTAATGGTCTCGACAACCACAGATTTAATCAAATCTCGATTCTCGTGTAGGACTTCTTGAATTCGTTCGATAGCATACATTTCAATTATAGTACCTTTGATTGCTTCTTCAAAAACAGAACCAAGATTCTCACTAAGATAGTTATTAACGACATTCTTTACGTTCTCAACCAGTGCTGCTTCATTTATTTGCATTGGTGCACCAGTAGGTGCAGTATTAGGTGCTGAAGTCAAAAATTGTTGTCCATTATAGTTTACAGCAGGTGGTGTTGGATTAGCAGGGGCATTTCCTTGAAAACTGGAAATGCTTTCAGCAAGAGTTGCTTTTCTTTTCTTCTCAAGGTCAGCAAATAATTGTTCGTCTCTATCAGGTGATTGAGTAGGTGCTGTAGCCACTGCCGTAGGTGCAGCAGGTGCTGCTTCATTTATTTTATGCATATGCACACCGCCATGTTTTTCGGTTACTTTGTTTTCGACAACTTTAAGTAATGTGCTTGAAGGAGTATCTTGTCCCGTTTCCCTTGCATGTAATAAACCATGCAAAAATACATCTCGTGGTGAAACGCCAGCACCAATACTTTCACCTAATTGTGAGGGATTCATGTTTCGACTTTGTTTCTCCTTTTGGATTTCGTCCTTTATTTTATTTAAGTCAAGTTTCTTCGCCATTATTATAAATTTTTATATTTTTTTATAAATACTCCGTTATTTGAAAAAAGTCATCTTTTTATATGGAATTTCAGGAGTTTTTGTTTCTTTAATCTCTGGTTCAGGTTGATTTGCAGCGTCTTGTGCCTTCATTCTTAAATCTGTCTGAGTTTTATTTTTAACATCATTGAAAAACTTGTCGTCAGCAGGGGCATTTTTCTTAACCAGACTATCGTATAAATACGGTAATGACCCAACAATTGCTTGGTCAGGTATGTTTTGTTTATCCTTGTCTTTTGACAACATTAACTGAAAATTGTTTTGGTCATCAATTACAACCAGATAACTTCCATGAGCAGTTT
>Ga0307377_10004442_pt1 | contig 15353 bp, 14 predicted proteins | sample TR3MG_FD_202535 | JGI IMG/M metagenome (GOLD analysis project Ga0307377, IMG submission 202535) | Soil microbial communities from Risofladan, Vaasa, Finland - TR-3 | ecosystem: Environmental > Terrestrial > Soil > Coastal area > Acid sulfate soil | place: Finland: Risofladan, Vaasa | collected... | reverse complement strand
TGGGCGGCACACCCAAAGGCGAACGTGTCATCAGCAACGTGGTCATGATGGGTATGGGGGAGCCGCTGGCCAATTTCGACAATGTGGTCGCAGCCATGCGCCTGATGCTCGACGACAATGCTTACGGCTTGTCGCGCCGGCGCGTGACGCTGTCCACTGCGGGTATCGTTCCCGCGATCGATCGCCTGCGCGACGCCTGTCCGGTGGCGCTCGCGGTATCGCTGCACGCGCCCAACGACGCGCTGCGCGACACGCTGGTGCCGATCAACAGGAAATACCCGCTGGCCACGCTGCTTGCCGCGTGCCAGCGTTATCTGCAGCAGGCACCGCGCGATTTCGTCACCTTCGAGTACGTGATGCTGGACGGCGTCAACGACAGCGCGGAACATGCGCGACAATTGATCGCACTGGTGCGCGACGTGCCGTGCAAGCTCAACCTGATTCCATTCAATCCTTTCCCCGCTTCCGGTTTCAAGCGCTCGCCGCGCGAGGCCATCCGCCGTTTCGGCGAAATGCTGCTTTCTGCGGGGTTGGTGGTGACCACGCGCAGGACGCGCGGGGACGATATCGACGCGGCCTGCGGGCAACTCGCCGGCCGGGTGGAAGACAAAACCCGGCGCACGCGCCGTGTGGTGGAGATACAGCCATGCTGAAATCGTTTTCTTTGCTTGCGGCGTTCATTACCTGCGCCGCGCTTGTCGGCTGCGCACAGAACCCGGTGTCTTCGGAGTCCCGGGCGGATTCGGTGGACACGGGAACCGTGAGCGGCGACGTCAGCAGCCCGCTCAATCGCGCGCGCATCCATACCGAACTCGCTTCGGCGTACTTCCAACGCGGCAACGTGGGCGTCGCGCTCGAAGAATTGCGCACCGCGGTCGCGGCCGATCCGAATTATGCGCCGGCTTACAGTGTTTTCGGCTTGGTGCATATGGACCTGCACGAGAACAGCGTCGCACAGAAATATTTCGAGCGCGCCCTCTCCCTGGCGCCGAACGACCCGGATATCAACAACAATTACGGCTGGTTCCTGTGCCGCACCGGGCGCGAGGAGCAGTCCATCAACTACTTTCTTACGGCGCTCAAGAACCCCCTGTACAAGACGCCGGCGCGCTCCTATGTCAACGCCGGGCTGTGCTCTCTGAAGAAAAATGGCGGGAGCGACGCCGTCGGATATTTCGAGGGCGCGCTGCGCAGCGATCCGAACAATCTCCAGGCTCTGCTCAACTTGGCAAAGCTGCAGTACCAGCGCGGCCAGTTGGAGGCCGCGCGTGGATTTATCGGTCGCTACAACAAGCTGGTCCGGCCTACGGCCGAATCGCTGTGGCTGGCACTGCGCATCGAGCGCAAATTGGGCGACAGAGGAGCCGAGGACTCGCTTGCATTCGAATTGAGGCGGCGCTTTTCCGGGTCCCCGGAATATCAGCATTTGCTCAAGGACCAGTTTGAATGAGCGAAGCGGAACCAGCGACCGAACGCGCCAGCCCGGGAAAGGCGCTGGCGGCCGCGCGCACCGAGCTCAAGCTCAGCGTGGGCGACGTGTCGCAGCAGATAAAGTACGGGGTCAAGCAGATCGCGGCCATCGAGTCCGACGACTACGCGAAACTTCCGGGGACGACGTTCGTGCGCGGCATGATCCGCAGTTATGCCAAGCTGGTGCAGATCGATCCGGAGCCGCTGCTCGTCGATCTGGGCCGGCGCGATATCCCCGCCGCGGCCACGGTCGATCTTCGCACCAGCCGGCAAGAGCCGTTTATCGAAGGTGGCGGAAAATCGAACCGCATCTATGTTTCGCTGTCCATCGCAGCTCTGGTGGCGGTGGCGGTCGTGGTCTACGAATGGCAAATCAACCCGCTGGACACGGGCCAGGTGGTGACGATCACGCCCAAAGGGGCGAGCGAAACTGCACCTGCGCCGCCGGCAGCGCCTGCGCCGGCTCCGGCAAGCGCGCCCTCGACCCCTCAGGCAGGCGCACCCTCGACCGCTCAGGCAAGCACGCCGTCCGCGCCGGAGCCGGCAAGCACGCCGTCCTCGCCGGCTCCGGCGAGCGCAACGGATTCCGCTGGCGCAACCGCGGTAGAGGTCGCGCAGCATCCCGCCCAGACTGCTGCACCGGCTGCTGCAGCGAGCGAAAGCGTGATTCCGAAAAAGCGCATCGAACTCACGTTCGCTCAGTTGTCCTGGGTCGAAGTCAAACAGGCCGATGGCAAGATACTGCTGTCGCAACTCAACCAGCCCGGCACAAGCAAGGTGATCGAAGGGGTGCCGCCGTTCGAGATCGTGATCGGCAATGCCGCCAATGTACGCCTGACGTACAACGATGCGCCGGTCGATTTGCGGCCTTATGTCAAGGTCGACGTCGCGCGCCTGAAACTCGAGTAGCCGGCATGTCCGCCACGGCACGCAAGAGTACGCGCCAAGTGCGCATCGGGAACGTCGCCATCGGCGGCGGCGCGCCCATCGTGGTGCAGTCCATGACCAATACCGATACCGCAGATGCGCCCGCCACGGTGCAGCAGGTCTGCGACCTGGCGCGCGCCGGTTCCGAATTGGTGCGCATCACGGTGAACACAGCTGAGGCGGCGGCGCAGGTCGCGCGCATCCGCGACGAACTCGCGCGCAGGAACTGCGCCGTGCCGCTGGTCGGGGATTTTCATTTCAACGGGCACCGCCTGCTCAGCCAGTATCCCGAGTGCGCCGAGGCGCTCGCCAAATACCGCATCAATCCGGGCAACGTCGGCAAGGGGTCGAAGCGCGACGAGCAGTTCGCCACCATGATCGAAATGGCATGCAAATACGGCAAGCCGGTGCGCATCGGCGTGAACTGGGGCAGCCTGGACCAGGAGCTGTTGGCGCGCCTGATGGACGAGAACGGCGCGCGCGCGCAGCCGCTGCCGGCCGATGCGGTAATGCGCGAGGCGCTGGTGGTGTCGGCGCTGGAGTCGGCCGCGCATGCGGAAAGATGGGGCCTGCCGGCAGACAGGATCGTGCTGTCGTGCAAGGTCAGCGGGGTGCAGGATCTGATTTCGGTCTATCGCGCATTGGCGGCACGCTGCGACTATCCGCTGCATCTGGGTCTTACCGAAGCCGGCATGGGTTCCAAGGGTATCGTCGCCTCGACCGCGGCGCTGTCGGTGCTGCTGCAGGAAGGCATAGGCGACACCATCCGCATTTCGCTCACGCCCGAGCCCGGCGGCGACCGCACGCGCGAAGTCGTCGTGGCACAGGAAATTCTGCAGACCATGGGTTTCAGGTCGTTTGCGCCATTGGTCATCAGTTGCCCCGGATGCGGCCGCACCACCAGCACCTATTTCCAGGAGCTCGCCGCCGATATCCAGGCTTATCTGCGCCGCCAGATGCCGTTGTGGCGCGAGCAATTCCCGGGCGTGGAAGACATGCATGTGGCGGTGATGGGATGCGTGGTGAATGGCCCGGGCGAATCGAAGCAGGCCAACATCGGCATCAGCCTGCCGGGCTCGGGCGAGCGCCCGGTTGCGCCGGTATTCGTCGACGGCGAGAAAACGGTGACGCTCAAGGGCGAAACCATCGCCGGTGATTTTCAGAAAATCGTGGACGATTACGTACGCAGCCATTACGGCGCCGCCGGTACTGCCGCAAGCGCGGCCAAGAAGCCAGAAACCATTCCGATCAAGACGGCGGTGTAGGCCCTGTCAAACTGAAACGCGAACATGAGCCACACCATACAAGCAGTCCGGGGGATGAACGACATCCTGCCGGAAGAGGCGGCACTTTGGGAGGAGCTGGAGGAGACGCTGCGATCCTGGCTGCGCAGCTACGGTTATCGCAACATGCGCACGCCGCTGCTCGAGCCGACGGCCCTGTTTCGCCGCGCGATCGGCGAGGCCACCGACATCGTCGAAAAGGAGATGTACAGCTTTGTCGACGAGCTTAATGGGGAGGCGCTGACGCTGCGCCCGGAAGCCACGGCTTCGACGGTGCGCGCGGCAATCCAGCACAACCTGCTCTACGGCAACCCGCAGCGCCTGTACTACCTTGGACCGATGTACCGGCACGAGCGGCCGCAAAAGGGACGCTATCGCCAATTCCATCAGGTCGGCGCCGAAGCCCTGGGCTACGCCGGTCCGGATGTCGATGCCGAGTTACTGCTGATGTGCGCGCGGCTGTGGAACGACCTCGGGCTGGAAGACATCAAGCTGCAGCTCAACTCGATCGGCAGCCCCGAGGAACGCCTGCGCCACCGCGCGGAACTGGTGCAGTATCTTGAGGCCCACGAGGATGCGCTCGACGCGGATGCCAAGCGCCGCCTGCATACCAATCCCCTGCGCGTGCTCGACAGCAAGAACCCGCTGATGCAGCCGCTGATCGAGGCGGCGCCGCGGCTGCTGGCGCACCTGGGAGAGGCCTCGCTGGCGCATTTCGAAGGTGTGCAGCAGGTGTTGAAGGATGCAGGCATTCCCTACAGCATCAACCCGCGCCTGGTGCGCGGCCTGGACTATTACAATCTCACCGTGTTCGAATGGGTCACCGACCGGCTCGGTGCCCAGGGCACGGTGTGCGGCGGCGGGCGCTACGACGGATTGTTCGAGCAGATCGGCGGCAAGCCGACGCCGGCCTGCGGTTTTGCCATGGGGCTGGAGCGTCTGCTCGCGCTGATGCAGGAAGCGCGCGCGCCGGAACCCGCGGCCCAATGCGAAGTCTATGTGGTGCACCAGGGCAGCGCGGCCGACCGCATGGCGTTCGGCGTGGCCGAAGAGTTGCGCGACTTCGGGCTTTCGGTGCTGCAGCACTGCGGCGGCGGCAGCTTCAAGGCGCAGATGAAAAAAGCCGACGCGAGCGGCGCCGTGCTTGCGGTGATCCTGGGCGAGGACGAGGCGGCAAGCGGCGCGGCGAGCGTGAAGCACTTGCGCCAGGAGCGCGAGCAAATGCGGGTTGCGCGCGCTGAGTTGCCGGACACAGTAAGCAGTTTATTGTTTTTGGAAGAAGACTAAGAGCGCGCCTGACACGATTTCCGTCAGGCATCTGATTCGGGGGAGCATGAGGCGATGTGCCCCGAAGGTCTTGATCCCCATTGAGGGGAAAGTCCCCGTAGGGGATGGCCTCTCGCATTGTTGTTAAAGGACTAAGCATGGCGACCTACGATCTGGAAGAACAGGAACAATTGGCTGCGCTGAAAGCGTGGTGGCAGGAAAACGGCAATCTGGTGATAACGGCCGTTTGCGTGGTGCTGATCGCGCTCGCCGCTTGGAGAGGCTGGGGCTATTATCAGCGCAACCAGGCGGTGCATGCTTCGGGCCTGTACGGGGCCGTGCAGAAAGCGGCCGCTGCGGGCGACCTGAGCCAGGTGCGCGAAGCCGCCGGCGCGATTATCCAGCACTATCCGCACACGAGCTACGCCGCCATGGCGGCCTTGGTTTCGGCCAAAGCCAACTTTGACGGCGGCGACATCAAAACCGCGCGTGCGCAGCTCGCGTGGGTCGCGGAGAACGCCAAGGACGCAGGTCTGCAGGATATTGCACGCCTGCGGCTCGTCAGCGTGATGCTGGACGAAAAGGCCTACGGTGATGCGCTGAAGGTGCTGGACGCCAAACACGGCGCCGCGTTCGATGCGCTGTTTCTGGCGGCGCGGGGCGATGTCCTGGTCGCCCAGGGCAAGAAAGACGAGGCGCGCAGCGCCTATAAGGCGGCGCTGGACAAGGCGGGCGCCGGGGACCCCAGTTTGCGCGGGTCGATCCAGCTGCGCCTGGATGCCTTGGGAACGGCGAAATGAAACGCCGATTTGCACTCGTCGCAGTGCTGAGCGCCTTGCCTTTGCTCGCCGCTTGCGGTGGTGGCAGCATGGTCAGGAGCGCAATCGACACCGTCAATCCGATGAACTGGTTCGGCAGCCGCAGCGCTGCGCCGGAAATGGCGCCGCTGCCCGCGATTGTGCCGACGATCAAGGTAGTCACCCTGTGGCAGGCGAACATAGGCAATTCCGAGCAGGCGATCTTCAGTCCGGCGATTGCGGGCGGCAGCGTGTATGCAGCCGCGTACGACGGTAGGATCACGCGCCTGGATGCGGCCAGCGGCAAACAGCTGTGGCGCATCAATGCGGGCGAGCATTTGACCGGTGGAGTCGGCGCCGGCGGCGGACTGGTGGTGGTGGGCAGCGGCCAGGGCGATGTGCTCGCCTTCGACAGCAGCGGCACCGCCCTATGGAAGACGCGCGTCAGCAGCGAAGTGCTGGCCGCGCCGCGCGTGGCACAGGGTGTGGTCGTGGTGCGCAGCGCCGACGGCCGCATCTTCGGCCTGGACGCGCAGGACGGCAAGCGCATGTGGTACTACCAGCGCTCCATGCCGACGCTGACAGTGCGTTCGCCGGTAGGCATCAGCGTCCACGCGGGCATCGTTTATGCCGGCTATGCCGGCGGCAAGCTGGTCGCGATCGATTTGTCCAACGGGGAGGTGCGCTGGGAAGCGACCGTCGCGCTGCCGCACGGCACTACCGAATTGGAGCGGGTCACCGACGTCATCGGTTTGCCGGTAATCGAAGGGCGCGAAGTCTGCGCGGTCGCCTATCAGGGCCGCATCGGCTGCTTTGACCTTGCCAACGGCGAGACGCTGTGGGGGCGCGAGATGTCGAGCACTTCCGGGCTGGCGCTGGACGCACGCTACGCGTTCGTCAGCGACGACAAGGGCATGGTGTATGCGCTGGACCGCAGCACCGGCACCAGTGTGTGGCGGCAGGACAAGCTGAGCCTGCGCAATCTGTCGGCGCCGCTTGCTCTGGGGCAAGAGATCGTAGTCGCCGACATCCAGGGCTACGTGCATTTTCTGGACCGCGACTCCGGTGCCTTCGTCGGCCGCGTGGCGACCGACGGCAGTCCGGTCAGCACCACGCCGCTCGCGCTGCCCGACGGCGGCTTTCTGATACAGACCCGCGACGGCGGGCTGTATGCCTTCGCCGTCCGAAAGCGAGAGTGATCAGTGCGCGATCCGTGCATGCACCGCGGAAAAACAGCCTGATCTCTTCCCGGTCGCACACGCACTCGCGCTTGATCCCCAGCCCATGAAACCCACAATAGTCATCGTCGGCCGGCCCAATGTCGGCAAATCCACCCTGTTCAACCGGCTCACGCGCAGCCGCGATGCGCTGGTGGCCGACATTCCCGGGCTGACGCGCGATCGCCATTACGGCGAAGGTCGGGTAGGCGACAGGCCGTTTTTCGTGGTGGACACCGGCGGCTTCGAGCCGGTGGCCAAAGACGGCATTCTGCACGAGATGGCGAAGCAGACCCTGCAGGCGATCGCCGAGGCCGACGTGATCCTGTTCATGGTCGACGTGCGCCAGGGACTTGCGGCGCAGGACCGCAACATCGCGGACCTGCTGCGCAAGACCGGACGGCGCGTACTGCTCACGGTGAACAAGGCCGAAGGCATGAATATCGGCGTGGTCACGGCCGAATTCCACGAACTTGCGCTGGGGCAGCCTTACGCGATCTCCGCCGCGCACGGCGAAGGCGTAAACGACCTGGTCGACCTTGCGCTCGCGGGATTCGAGCAGGAGCCCGAGGAAGAGCAGGCGCCGGACCATCCGCGCATCGCGATCATCGGCCGGCCCAACGTCGGCAAGTCGACGCTGATCAACGCCCTGCTGGGCGAGAACCGGGTCATCGCCTTCGACCAGCCGGGCACCACGCGCGACAGCATCGAGGTCCCGTTCGAGCGCGACGGCAGACGTTATACGCTGATCGACACCGCCGGCCTGCGCCGCCGCGGGCAGGTATTCGAGGCGCTGGAGAAGTTTTCCGTGATCAAGACGCTGCAGTCGGTGGACCAGGCCAATGTGGTGGTGCTGGTGCTCGATGCGCAGGCCGAGATCTCGGATCAGGACTCCCATATCGCCGGCTACGTAGTGGAAAAAGGGCGCGCGCTGGTGGTGGCCGTCAATAAATGGGACGGACTGGACGACTACCGGCGCGAGTGCGTCAAGCGCGATCTCGGACGCAAGCTCGGCTTCCTCGGATTTGCGCGTTTTCATTTCATTTCGGCCCTGCAAGGAAACGGCCTGCCGGGACTGCTGCCTTCGATCGACGACGCCTACCGCGCCGCCATGACCAAACTGTCGACGCCGCGCCTTACGCGCGTGCTGATCGAGTCGGTCGAGCGCCAGCAGCCGCCGCGCAAGGGCTTGACGCGGCCCAAGTTGCGCTACGCCCATCAGGGGGGCATGAATCCGCCGTTGATCGTGATTCATGGCAATGCGCTCAACGCCGTGCCGGAGAGCTATCGGCGCTATCTGGAGGGCCGCTTTCGCGAGGCGTTTTCACTCCAGGGAACCCCGCTGAAAGTGCAGTTCAAGACATCGACCAATCCTTACTTGAAAAAGCACTAGGCGCCCCCCATCTTCAATAGGTAGTGGAAAATGACGGAAAAATCAATTACAGTGGCAATTCAACAACAATGCTGTGGGAGACACGATGAGCGCTAAAGGGCAGTTGTTACAAGACCCGTTTTTGAACACGCTGCGCAAGGAGCACGTGCCGGTGTCAATCTATCTGGTCAACGGCATCAAGCTGCAGGGCCAGGTGGAATCGTTCGACCAGTATGTAGTGCTGTTGAAGAACACGGTCACGCAGATGGTCTATAAGCACGCCATCTCCACCGTTGTGCCGGCGCGCGCAGTCACCATTTCCTACGATCCCCCTGTTTCCGACAACTGAAAGCAGCCGGCCCGCTGCGGCCGGCACGCGCGATGTCTGAGCGCCCCGGGCGCGCCAATGCGGCTGTGCTGGTCGGCTTGGATTTCGGCGCCGACGGCTATGGCGAAGGTCTGGAAGAGTTGCGCCTGCTGGTCGAGAGTTCCGGGCTGAGCCCGCGCGCCCTGATCCAGGGCAGGCGGCAGCGCCCCGACCCGGCGCTTTATGCAGGTTCGGGCAAGGTGGAGGAGATCGCGGCCGCAGTGCGCGAGCACAGTGCAGTGGTGGTGGTGTTCAACCACGAGCTTTCTCCGGCGCAGCAGCGCAACCTGGAACAGAAACTGGATTGCGCGGTGCTGGACCGCACCGGCCTGATTCTCGGCATTTTCGCCCGGCGCGCACGCAGCCACGAGGGAAAATTGCAGGTGGAACTGGCACAGCTGGAATATGCCTCGACGCGCCTGGTGCGCGGCTGGACGCACCTTGAGCGCCAGCGCGGCGGCCGCGGATTCCTCGGCGGCATGGGCGAGACCCAAATCGAGGTCGACCGGCGCCTGATCGGCAACCGCGTCAAGGTGCTCAAGGACAAGCTGCAGCAGTTCAAGCGCCGCCGCGATGTGCAGCGCCGCGCGCGCGTGCGCGGCGAGGTGCTGTCGGTATCGCTGGTCGGGTATACCAATGCGGGCAAGTCCACGCTGTTCAACGCGCTCACCCATGCAGGCAGCTACACCGCCGACCAGTTGTTCGCCACGCTCGATACCACCACGCGGCGGCTGTACATCGAAGGAACCGGCAATCTGGTGTTGTCGGATACCGTCGGCTTTATCCGCGATCTGCCGCACGGCCTGGTGGCGTCTTTTCGCGCCACACTGGAGGAAACCATTCATGCCGATCTGCTGCTGCATGTCGTCGATGCTTCAAGCAGCGTGCGCGCGCAGCAGATAGCCTCCGTCAACGCGGTGCTCGCGGAAATCGGCGCCGATGCGATTCCGCAGGTGCTGGTGTGGAACAAAATCGACCTGACGCCGGTTTTGGCGGGATTGGAGCGGGACGAATATGGTAAAATCTGTCGCGTCAGTTTGAGCGCGAAGACCGGCGCCGGCCTGGACCACCTCAGGACGGGCCTGGCTGAAGTCGCAGCCGCGAAAAAATCCGCAGAAAGCAATCTGGTAACCGAGCAGCACCAAAAGGATACGTATGTCGCTTAATGACCCGCAGTGGGGCAACAAGGGCGGGGGTAACGGGCCGCCGGACCTGGACGAACTGTGGCGCAACTTCAATCAGAAGTTGAGCGGCCTGTTCGGCAGAAAGGGCGGGGGCGGCGGCTCTTCGACACCACCGCCGAGCATGCGCCAGATCGGCGGCGGAGCGGGCCTGCTGGCCGTTGTGGTGCTGGCCGTGTGGCTGGCGAGCGGATTCTATACCGTCAATGCCACGCAGCGCGGCGTGGTGTTTACCTTCGGCAAATATACCGAACTCACCAATCCGGGCTTGCGCTGGCGCCTGCCGTTTCCGATCCAGACGGAGGAAAACGTCGACCTGTCGACGGTGCGCACTATCGAAATCGGCTACCGCAACAACGTCAAGACCAAGGTGCCGCGGGAATCGATCATGCTCACCGGCGATGAGAACATCATCGATATCCAGTTTGCCGTGCAGTACACGGTGAAGGATCCGCTCGATTACCTGTTCACCAACAAGAGTCCCGACGAGACCGTGCGCCAGGTGGCCGAATCGGCGTTTCGCGAAGTGGTCGGCGCGAACAAGATGGACTTCGTGCTGTACGAAGGGCGCGAGCAGGTAGCGAACGATGCGCAGAAGATGATACAGAACATCCTCGACCTCTATAAAACCGGCATCGCGATCAGCAACGTGACCATGCAAAACGCTCAGCCACCGGAAGAAGTGCAGGCCTCGTTCGACGATGCGGTAAAAGCCAAGCAGGACCTGGAGCGGCAGAAGAACGAGGGCCAGGCTTATTTCAACGATGTCGTGCCCAGGGCGCAGGGTACAGCCTCGCGCCTGCTGCAGGAAGCGCAAGGCTATCGCCAGAGCGTGCTCGCCAACGCCGAGGGCGAGGCCAGCCGCTTCGATCAGGTGCTGAGGCAATACGAAAAGGCGCCGCAGGTGACGCGTGAGCGCATGTATCTCGATACGGTGCAGCAGGTATTGAGCAGCACCAGCAAGATCCTGCTCGATACCAAGGGCAGCGGCAACCTGTTGTACCTGCCGCTGGACAAGATCATGCAGATGTCGGCCGGCGCGCTGCCCGAGGCGACGATGCAGTCCAAGCAGACCCTGGTCGAGCCGACGCCGAATCCGGACGCGGACGCGCGCGCGCGCGACGCTCTGGGCTCGAGACAAAGGGAGAGCCGGCCATGAACAATCGCCTGGGAATCGCCCTCGCCGGCGTGCTGGCGGTAATCATACTCGCGAGCATGTCGATGTTCACCGTCGACCAGCGCGAGCGCGCGATCGTATTCCAGTTGGGCGAGGTGAAGAAGGTCATCACCACCCCGGGGCTGCATTTCAAGTGGCCTTTCATCCAGAACGTGCGCTTTTTCGACGCGCGCATCCTCACGCTGGATACGCCGGACGCCGAGCGCTATATCACTTCGGAGAAGAAGAACCTCCTGGTGGACTGGTTCGTCAAATGGAAAATCAGCGACCCGCGCCAGTTTTACATCAGCGTCGGCGACGAGGCGCAGGCGGAGACGCGCCTCACGCAGACGGTCAATGCCACGCTGCGCGAGGTGTTCGGCAAGCACACGGTGCAGGAAGTGGTGTCGCAGGATCGCGACGAAATGATGCGCGTCGCGCGCGAGCGCTCCAATGTGGACGCGAAGAAAATAGGGATCGACATCGTCGACGTGCGCCTGAAGCGGGTCGATTTGCCGCGGGAGGTGAGCGAGTCGGTATATAAGCGCATGGAGGCGGAAAGAAAGAGCGTAGCCAACCAGCTGCGTTCCGAAGGCGCGAGCGCGGCGGAGCGCATCCGCGCCGAGGCGGACAAGGAGCGCCAGGTAATCGTCGCCAACGCCTACAATGAAGCGCAGCGCGTCAAAGGCGAGGGCGATGCCAAGGCCTCGGCGGTGTACGCGAAGGCCTACAGCCAGAATCCGGAGTTTTACGCCTTCTACCGCAGCCTCGAAGCCTACCGCTCGAGCTTCAAGAAGCGCAGCGACGTGCTGGTGCTGGAGCCAAGCTCGGATTTCTTCAAGTACTTGAAAGGCCCCGGCAAAGGCAGCAAGTAGCACTTACTGGAGAGCCCGGGGATGCCTAGCATTTTCCTCATGGCGTTTGCGCTGATGCTGGTCATCGAGGGTATCCTGCCGTTTCTGTTCCCGGCGCAGTGGCGCGAAACGTTTCGCCGCATCACCCAGTTCAGCGACGGCCAAATCCGCTTTTTCGGCCTGACGTCGATGCTCGCGGGTTTGGTGCTGTTTTTATTGGTGAAGTGAGGCGCAAACGGTGAGGAACGAAGGCATGGCCGGGATTTGTGCGCTCGCCGCTTTTTTGCCGCGGCGTGCGAATGCGCATGCGTAACTGGGTCCTGCCGGAATACATCGAAGATATCCTGCCGCCGGACGCGCGCGGGATCGAGTCGCTGCGCGCGCAGCTGCTGGAATTGTTCCGCGTCCATGGCTACGAGCTCGTGATGCCGCCGCTGCTCGAGTATCTGGAATCGCTTCTGACCGGCACCGGCCACGACATGGACCTGCGCACGTTCAAGCTGGTGGACCAGCTGTCCGGACGCACCATGGGTGTGCGCGCCGACATCACGCCGCAAGTGGCGCGCATCGACGCGCATCTGCTCAATCGGGAGGGCGTGACCCGCCTGTGCTACTGCGGTTCGGTGCTGCATACCTTGCCCGCCGGGCTCACCTCCACGCGCGAGCCGCTGCAGATCGGCGCCGAAATCTACGGTCACGCCGGCATCGAGAGCGACCTCGAAATACAGCGGCTGCTGGGGCGGGCGCTGCAACTGTGCCGTCTTCCCGGCGTGCGCCTGGACATCGGCCATGTGGCGGTGTTCCGCGAGCTGGTGCAGCGCGGCGATGTCGGTCCAGGATTGGAAGCCGATCTGTTCGCGGCCTTGCAGGCCAAGGATGCTTCGGCATTGCGCGGTCTGACCAAACGCCTGGCCAAGGCGATACGCAACGCCATCCTGCTGCTGCCGGAGTTGTACGGCGGGCGCGAAGTGATCGCGCGCGCGCGGCGCGAACTGCCGAAATTCCCCGGGATCACGCGCGCGCTTGCCGATCTGCAGGTCCTGACCGCAAAGCAGGAATTACCCGTGAGCATCGATCTGGCCGATTTGCGCGGCTATCATTATCACAGCGGCGTCGCTTTCGCGGCGTATTGCGCCCGCTTGCCCAATGCGATTGCGCTCGGCGGGCGCTATGATGGCGTGGGCCGGGCTTTCGGGCGGGCCCGGCCGGCGACCGGTTTCACCCTGTATCTGCTCGATCTGGCGCGCCTTGCGCCGGCCGCGCCGGTGCCGGGCTGCATCCGCGCGCCGCGTACGAGCGACCCGGCGCTGGAGACTGCGATGGCAAATCTGCGCGCAGCGGGCGAGGTGGTGATTCAGGATCTGCCGGGTCACGAGGACGAAGCGGACGAGGGGCGCTGCGCGCGCGAACTGGTCAAGCAGAAAGGCAAATGGCAGGTCAGAAAGATATGAGTCCGCGCTTGGACGCGCCGGCCTGTTGCCCGGCATCCCTATTTCTTTTTTTCTTGGATCGAGCATGGCAAAGAACGTAGTGGTGATCGGCACCCAGTGGGGTGACGAGGGCAAGGGCAAGGTCGTCGATTGGCTCACCGACCATGCGGATGGCGTGGTGCGCTTCCAGGGCGGCCACAACGCCGGTCATACGCTGGTCATCAACGGCAGGAAGACCATCCTGCGGCTGATTCCATCGGGCATTCTGCGCGAAGGCGTCGCCTGCTATATCGGCAACGGCGTGGTGCTGTCTCCTTCGGCGCTGCTGCAGGAAATAGACGAGCTGGAATCGGCCGGGGTTGCGGTCGCCAGCCGGCTGCGCATTTCGGGCGCCTGCCCCCTGATCCTGCCCTATCACGTGGCGATGGACCAGGCGCGCGAAGCGGCCAAGGGCGCCGACAAAATCGGCACCACGGGACGCGGCATCGGCCCGGCCTATGAGGACAAGGTGGCGCGGCGCGCGATCCGCCTGCAGGACCTGTTCAACCCGCAGCGCTTCGCCGAAAAGCTGCGCGAGGTGCTCGACTTCCACAACTTCGTGCTGGAGCATTATCTCAAGGCGAAGCCCGTCGATTTTCAGCGGACGCACGACGAAACGCTGGCATTCGCGCCGCGTCTCGCGCCGATGGTGGCCGACGTGTCCTCGGAGCTGTACCGCGCGGCGGCCGCGGGGAAGCACCTGCTGTTCGAGGGTGCGCAGGGTTCGCTGCTGGACGTCGACCACGGCACCTATCCCTTCGTGACCTCTAGCAGCTGCGTGGCCGGCGCCGCGGCCGGCGGCACCGGAGTGGGGCCGCAGATGCTGCACTATGTGCTCGGCATCGCCAAGGCCTATTCGACCAGAGTGGGCAGCGGACCGTTTCCGACCGAACTCGAGGACGCGGTGGGCGAGCAATTGCGCAAGAACGGCAATGAGTTCGGCTCGGTCACGGGGCGGCCGCGCCGCTGCGGCTGGTTCGATGCGGCGGTGCTCAAGCGCTCGATCCAGATCAATGGCGTGTCCGGCCTGTGCATCACCAAGCTCGACGTGCTCGACGGCCTGGAGAAGATCAAGATGGGCGTCGGTTACCGCGTCGGCGGCGCGACCGTGGATATTTTTCCGGCGGGCGCGGATGCTTCCAGGGATTGCGTGCCGATCTACGAGGAAATGCCCGGATGGTCCGGGAGCACGGTGGGGGTGAAGGAACTCGATGCGCTGCCGGCGAATGCGCGCGCCTACCTGTCCCGGCTCGAGCAGATCTGCGGCGTGCCGGTGGACATGATTTCCACCGGAGCGGACCGCAAAGAGACGATCGTCATCAGGCATCCGTTCAAGTAGTTGCCCGCGTGCGCGGGACGCAGGGAGCATGCTGCCGCTGAGTCAATTGCCGCAAAGGGAGGGCGCGGACCGAAATCCGATCCGTCTGCTCGAGGGCGTGCGCGTGCTCGACGTCACCACTTCCATCGCCGGCCCTTATGCGACGCTGCTGCTCGCCGACTTCGGCGCCAGCGTCATCAAGGTAGAGCGGCGCGAGGGCGACGATACCCGCTACTGGGGGCCGCCGTTCCTGGCGCAGCAGTCGCTGTGGTTCCTCGCGGTAAACCGCAACAAGCGCAGCCTCACCCTGGATTTCAGCACGCCGCGCGGGCGTGAGCTGTTGCATGCGCTGGTGGCGCAGCACGACGTGATCGTGACCAATCAAGTCGCGCGCAGCCAGCGCAAATTGGGGATCGACTACGCCACGCTGTCCGCGCTCAGCCCCGGCCTGGTGCATGTATCGATCACCGGCTTCGGCGTCCAGGGCGCGCGCAGCGAACTCCCCAGCTACGACCTGATCGCCGAAGGCTACAGCGGGGTCATGGACCTGACGGGCGAGGCCGGGGCGCCGCCGCAGAAAGTCGGAACGCCGGCCGCGGATCTGCTCTCCGGCATGGATGCGGCGATGACGGTTGCCGCCGCCCTGTACCGGCGCCGCGCGGACGGCAAGGGCTGC
>Ga0307377_10004441_pt1 | contig 15355 bp, 21 predicted proteins | sample TR3MG_FD_202535 | JGI IMG/M metagenome (GOLD analysis project Ga0307377, IMG submission 202535) | Soil microbial communities from Risofladan, Vaasa, Finland - TR-3 | ecosystem: Environmental > Terrestrial > Soil > Coastal area > Acid sulfate soil | place: Finland: Risofladan, Vaasa | collected... | reverse complement strand
GTGGTTAGTGGCGAAGAGGCCGACGACGTAATAGCCTCCTACTCGACGCAACTCCTCGACAGCGAGTTCGTAGCCCAGACAACCGACCAGGACTACTATCAGTTGTTCAGGAAGGGGTTCTGGATACTAAGGGGCGACGGCACCCTTGTCAACCTCGAATGGTTCAAATCAGAATACAACTTAGAGCCAAAGCAGTGGCTTGATATTGCGGCACTCATGGGCGATAAGGGTGACAACATTTTTGGCGTACCAGCTTGGGGTGAGAAGACCGCCATAAAATACATCATGCAGCACGGTGACTTCAAAGCCGTACTCAAATCCCTCCACGAGCGCCACGATCATCTGAGAAACAAATTCCCTGACTTGAATGGCGAGGCGTTCATAGCACTAAAGAAGCTTGAAACGCAAGCGAAGCATCCAATATATCCAGACGTTATGGAATGGATGCCGTTCACGGGGGTCGCAGCGGCATACGAAAAGGGCCTGGTGAAACTGCCGAAAGTAGAGCTTACCGCCTTGATGTACGAGAACAGGTGCGATCTGGCGTACAACCTTAAAGCTATGAAAACCGACATTGCCGTACCAGCCCTGCCGTCATGGGATAGACAAAAGGAATTGGAGTTCGTAGAGGCGTGCAGCAAGTACAAGCTAGACACAGTGATCGCAGACGCCAGTGTGCTGTGCACCAAACAACCAACTCCATAGGCTCCATTTTACGAGTGCCTAAAAAAGATGTTGCTTTGTTACCAGTTTAGTGTATAGTAGTGCTTGAAGATTGGAACCGGGTGTTCTCAGGAACAGTTCCAAGGTTCATCTTAGGGGACGCAAGTCCCGCAGATCAACCGTTCGCAGGCTCCCGGCAAGTTGAAAGTATTGTGTACTGTCAACAAGCCGAAAAGGAGGAAAAACTGTGAACGGCTTTTTGTTTAACGCTACATCATGCTGTCATCCGTGTCATCACACCAGAAAGGTTAAGAAGACCTGCTGGCATTGTGGTGGAAAAGGATGGACATGCACACGTCCCACCATATGGTACTCCTGGACCACAACATGGGATCCATGCGGTTCTGGTTGTAACTGCTGTTACCAGCATCAGACATGCTATCACTGTGCAGGGTTGGGATACATCGTAGAGGACGAACTATATTGTGAGGGATGCCCTCACAATAGACCCACACCATGGACGCTATGTAAACCACAACCCCATCACACACCAGTGGTGCCTGGCGGAGGGTTATTCAGAGAAGGGTTCGGAGTAAATAAGCGCAAGGTCGCTAAATAACCTTGCGTCAGGGATGGAGTTTTGGTACAAGTTAAGATAATCAACAAATCAAGGAGAGTCGGATATGAAAGCTACAGCCAAACTAGATCGGGATGCGGTGCTACACAGTAAAGAGAATACGGTCAACCTCATGGTGTCAATCTCGGCACCTGATGAAAGCACAGAGAAGAAGAGAAACCCCCTCTCGATATGTGCGGTCATAGACCGAAGTGGGAGCATGGGCGGTCAGAAAATAGAGCATGTCAAGAGGTCTATGTACAAACTCATAGACCACTTGACAGAAGAAGATAGCCTAGCTATCGTCTTCTTCGACGACCGTGTCGGACATGTGGACTTCAAGTCCATGAGCTCTGCGGCGAAAGAATTAATGAAGAAGGAAATAGCGTCCATTGATGCAAGAGGATCAACGGACATAGGGGCAGCCATGTCGCAAGCGATCAAGATGTTTAAGAGTCACGAAGGCCCGGCTAACTGCATGGAAAGGATCATGCTACTGACCGACGGACAGGCGAACCAGGGTGCAACCCACTACGAGCAGTTCCTACCTATTCTTAGGACGAGACGGGAAAACATAGGGGTTTCATGCTTCGGGTACGGCGACAGCTTCAACGAGGAACTCCTGAAAGAGTTGTCCAAGGAAGGTAAGGGATCCAACTACTTCATCGAATCCCCCGACAGCGTGGCGAAGGTGTTCGCAGTCGAGCTCGGCGGCTTGCTCACCTGCTACGCCCAAGCGATCTCGATCGACATCAATCCACACAAAGGCAACAAGGTAGTCAATGTGCTGAATGACTTCGACGTTGACACAGTCCAGGACCAGGATGGCGAGCTGATTACGAAGGTGACCATTGACGACCTGTTCTGTGGCGAAACACGTAATGTCGTAATCAGGCTGGTGTGCGAGAAGCGATCGCAAGCTCTCCCGAGAGAGACCACCTTAGCGGACATCAAGATATCCTACAAGACACTCTCTGATGCGAAGGAGCAGTCCGAGGACATTAAGGCGAAGATCAGATTCGTCAAGGATAGCGACGACATCACGCAGGATCCCGATAAGGATGTTGCTGAGCAGGTTACTCTGCTAGAGGCGGCAAACATACAAGTCGAAGCTAAGAAGTTAGCAGATTCTGGCAACTGGATGGGAGCAAGATCTCTGTATGATGCCTCAATCAACAGCCTCAGGTCGATTGGCACATCTCGTACCACTTCCTATGCTGATAAGATGGACGACATCAGGGTCGGATACACCGATCAGTACGTGGCGGGCAACTTCACTGCCAAGAGTGCCTCAGCGATGTCTACCTCTCTTCTAAGGAGCCGAGCAGCGTACTCCTCGGGCAACGCCAGTGATATGTCTGCCGGCAGTCTGAACGTTATGACTCAGAGCCTGGTGGCAGACTTCACAGGCAACCAGTCAATCAAGACAGTTACGACACCTGACGCCTCCGACAATAACGCCAGTAACAATCCTTCGGGCTACAAGAAGGTTCGCAAGACAACATAGAAATGATTGGGACGAGTCCAAGGGGGGCTAAACCGACTCCTTGGACTTTCCTAGCCTGAGCATAGCGATATAAGCTTCTGATGTGGTGGTTGGCCGTTGGGACATGAGCTTTGTCATCATGCTAAACCAATTCTGCCAATTTTCAGGGCAGTATCTTTTGGCAAGCGACGCAATAATAGGCTTCCCGTCTTTGTCTATCGGAAGTCGCTTTGCGATAGTCCCAGCTGCATATTGAGCCTGAACCTTCAAGCTCAGTTTTTTGTATTGAGCATCCCATTTAGCCTGCCCTGCTGGGGTTGATACATCTATGCCTACTCGTTCCGGAGCGTAACGTCGTGATGGTGAAGATAGATTGTAGTCGTCAACGCCAAATTCGCATCCTCGTCTTCCGTTTTCCAGGACTCTAATACAAAACAGCATTTTTCTTTGAACAGGATTCAGTTTGTACTCGTCAGCCACTTGAGTAATGATGTCCATATTATTCTTGAGAGATTCTTGGGTAGTGAATCTTTGATTGATGGTCGTCATATCAGTGTGCACATTGTCGGATGTATATTGTTTCTCTTTCGACTTAGACATCGGCGTGCCGCCACCCTTTGGGCTGGGACTGACAATTGGTGAACGCTTTTCAGGAGAGAGAGACTTGTTCGGTGCCATCTGTTCCTTTTGCTCGACATCTCGCTGTATCTGCCCCTTGAGAGTCTGCACTTTGAGCCTCATGTCGTCGTTTTGCAAGTAGATGTTCTTCGCCGTTTCCCGCAACTCCGGGCGACTTTCCATATCTTTCTTGGACATGCCACTGACGCTAGCCCACAAGCCGAGGGGCAGACCGGCCATGAGTAGTAGGTATCCCAGTGTAATTGTCTTGGTGACGAAATCGGGTGGCGATTGCATCAATCCAGCCTCTTGTAGTATCCTGGCTCTATCGAGCCATGTCGACGATGATCCAAAACTTTCAAGATCAAACTCTGAATGTCCTGGCGGCATGCTCTCAACCGTCTTGTATACGCCCATGAATATAGGATTAGCATCCTTCTCCAATTCTGGTTTGCCATTTATAGCTTCAAACAGATATCGTCCACCCTGCAATGCTTTCTTGAGGTTTGCAGTCAGCATATCTACATTAAATCTATCCTTCCCTGCAAGAAAGTTCTTCAAAATATGATTATACACCTTATCATCAGGTATTTTCCCCAGTTCCTTGGCTGCTAACTCCACCAGCTTGCGGTATCTAACGTCCAGGTGCGGAAAGGCGGCAGGATCGTTCCACTCTCCAAAGAACTTGTCATACGCCTCTATCTTAGCGTCAATACTCACAGATGAGTTCTGGAAGAAACCTGTTATGACATTCGGCAAGATATCTGGAGATCGAGATGCAATTTCAGACGCCATGAAACTCGCCAACATTTCAACGGAATCTACAGAGTCCTGCTTCATCTGTATCACCATATTCTTGATCTCCGGGTTGTTCCGCCAACCCCATCCGGATTTTGCTGGCGTATGTATAATGGGACCTGTAATGCTGTCGGGCATACTCTTCATTTTGAGCACACCATCCACGCTATTGAACACCTTCTTCGTGAGATCCATGGATTTATCCATGGCGGCACCCATTGTCACCCCACTAAAGCTACCGTCCCACTTAAAGCCCTCCCCCTGCAGGATGAACATCTTGTTGATGAACGCCTCTTGCCTTTGCGTATCGTACGTCGTCCTAATCATTCCAAGTTGGACGCTCCAAGCTATCTGCCGGATTACATCAATGGGGGTGCCTTCAGTCATGAAGAGTACGATCGCAGCCCACCCCATCTGATTACCAAGCAACGCCAACTTCTTGATCTCATTTTGGTGCCACGCAGCCTCCGGAGTGTTACCAATCCGTACAGCTTTCGCCATGGATTCAAATAACTCCAACAAACTTATCGTCGACTCGTCAGGTAAGTCCTCACCAATTGAGGCGACAACATCGTAGATGAATTCCCGGGCTTCGACACTAGAGAGGCTCTCTGGACGGTTTCCCATCTCCACCACCAGATCAGCCTGCTTTCCTTTGGAAAGCGACGACTTGGCGAAAGCCACAAGCTTATCCATAGATTGGAGGGATAAAGCTTCATCCAGAAGCTCCTCAACCGTTTTGCTCATCTTTCGGCTTGAAGTCTTGTTCATGTTTGTGTTATTATGCCTAAGTTCAAATCATATTTCACGCCAACTAGATGGTTTCCCTAGTTATGGTGTATAATGAAACCAAATTGGAAACGACAACCAACAACCTCAATGAAAGGTTTGTGACATGAATGAATACGTGTGCGATATGTTGTGTAGGGTACTAAAGTCGAATCCTAAGATGACGCTCGACCAGGTGCATCCTGATGGCGACATCATATTCTCCACCAAGATAGCCGAGATGGGACTCGACCCACAAGAACTGGCGCACCCGATATTCAGGACGAGGTTCTTCGTCAACTTTATCGGTGAGATGCTCGTCAGGAGCAACGTTGACTTCTTCGCCAATATTCTCACGGGACTCGACCCGACTCTCTATGAGAAAATACTCTACAGAAGCAAGCACACGGACTTCGGGATGTATGTTGATAACAAGGAGTACGGGGCCAAGTGGCAGATGCACATATCCTTTGTCCAGCAAATACTTACCGAAGATATGGAAAGAACCATGGAAGAGGATCCAGCCGAGATCAACATGCCGATGCATGGGGATGGACCCACGAAAGACGACGATATAAACTCAGAGGAAGAATAAGCATGCCCACCATCGATCCGTCACTCATTGTCAAAACAAACACTGACGCCATAGCGACAGATATTGATAACTCGTCCTGGCCCAGAATCCGACTGGAGAATCTGGAGCTCAGGAGTTTCGGCAAACACGAGAGTGTACAGATCGACTTTACCCGCCATGATGCATCACCAATGCACCTCGCTTGCCTTGTTGGTCCCAACGGCACGGGCAAGACCACTATTCTTGACGCCATACAAATGCTCTGTGGAAACTTCGTCGGGTACTCTTCCGACAGGTTTTGGGAAATGATGGGTAAGAGGGTTCGGAACTTCATGCATATGTCGGGACAGGACTACATGAACGCCAACCTTCTAGTTAGAGGCGAGTTTAAAGCAACTCACTCAACTCGCTCCAGCAGGTATGAGGTGGGATTCAACAGGAAAGGCTTCTTCGCCCACCACCCCGAGTTCATCCAGCAAAGAATGCACCACTATTGCTTCACAACACGGTACGATATGGAACTCAGCATCTTCCAACTCAAGCGATCCAGATGGCCATTGTTCCAAGAATTATTCTCCGCCATAACGGGATACCCAGTCGAAGAGAATGTCAGCGTCTTCGACGATAGTGAGTGCGACGAGAGGATGAGGAGAATCGCCCAGGACTACGTAATGGGGTTCGTGATCAAGAAGGAGTTCGAGACAATCACGAACAGGCAGTGCTCCGCCGGGGAGAAGAAAATCGCCAAGAGCCTCTCCACAGCCTTGAACAAGCCTGTGACACCAAGCCTCCTCCTGATAGACAATGCCACCATGCACATCGAGGTCGGCCGGCATCTGAGGGTCATCGATAGCCTGGAGAAGTGTTTTCCCAACACCCAGCTCATCATTACATGCCACAGCACACCAGTCCAGAAGTGTCTCCAAGACCGGGAAAGACTGATGGATATGAGGTTTCTCACGTACCCCAAGCTTCTGAGTGACGAGCCTTGGAGGCTAAGACTGATAGACGACATATCTGAAACAGTCGAACGCCTTAGCACATCCCTGCCAGATTCAAAGGATAGAATGGCAATTCTTGAAGAAGGAAGCACACTAATCTCCCTCCTTGGATCCGTAAACACCACCCCTAAAACTCATCTGGTGTCTGCATGCAGGATTTTCCTTCAAAAAGCTTTGGATATGGTTTACAGCGACATCCTCAATACACCCACTCCTAGGCTCGGATCATATATCCAACCTTAACTCTACAGGAAAAAACTCTTTTTTCCGAGAAGTAGAGGGTAAGGATCGTTATCTGTAAGAGAGAAAACTCTCTGACAAGTCCCAATTCAGGAGGACAAAACCATGACAAAGATAGATAGGATAATTAGTCAAGGCACCTCAGGTAGGTGGATACTCACAGTAATCGCCGGGGGGTGCTTACTCATGATCACATTCGCCGACTGCAAGGCAGTCATGATGGATAAGGAACTCCCGTTCAGTGCAGAAGCGATCTTCTCCGTCATCACCATGGTTTTCATGAGCTATTTCAACAAAAACATTCCGGCAGCTCCGGACAACCAACAGCCCGATCCAAAAAACGCTCCACATCTTCCTCAGCCTTGACATGCCATAGGATGTTGTTGTAATCTCTGATCATGGAACAACACACGATCGAGACGAAAATGTGGAACCACTTCCTCTGGCATGGGAGGAACATCATCGGGCGTACTTGCTATGATCCCCTGCACAAAGCGGTTTTCACCCAGGTGAACTACACATTAGCTCACGAGATAGAAATCACACTCGACGCACCAATGGTCTCCGTTACGAACATGATCACCAGAGTTTCGAGATCAATCTTGCATAAACAAAAATAGCCTTGACACAACACGAATCATCTGATATTGTGACTCCACAAAATGAGGATTGAGATGAAGAATGATTGTTACAACGGAGAGTTGAAATGAATAGTGATTGCTACAAAGACGACTGCCCCGACGCCCACAACACACCTGACGCCAAGCCAGGTACCCCACCTGCAAAAAAGAAGACCGCCCTCGACATGTTCGGCAGGGACATCACCGCCCTAGCTCGCAACGGAGAGATTGACCCCATGATCGGGAGGACCAACGAGCTCGAACGGGTCATTCAGGTATTGTGCCGCAGAACGAAGAACAACCCGGTACTCATCGGCGAGGCTGGCGTCGGCAAGACTGCGATCGTCGAAGGGTTAGCTCAAGCCATAATCGATGAGAACGTGCCCGAGATCATGCTTGGAAAAAGGATCATCGCCCTTGATATGGCTCTCATGGTCGCTGGCACCGTCTACAGGGGGCAGTTCGAAGAAAGGATCAAAAAGGTTCTCCAAGAAGTCAGAGAGGATAAGAAGGTGATCCTCTTCATGGACGAGATCCACACCATCGTTGGGGCCGGGGCGGCAGAAGGGGCAATGGACGCAGCGAACATCATCAAACCAGCCCTGTCCAGAGGGGATCTCCAGTGTATCGGAGCCACAACCCTGAATGAGTACAAGAAAAGCATCGAGAAGGACGCTGCCCTAGAGCGGAGATTCCAATCTATCATCGTCCATGAACCTTCCATCGAGACCAGCATAGACATGCTGATGGGTATCAGGCACAAGTACGAGAAGCACCACCAGGTGAACTACACCGACGAAGCGATCAAAGTCGCCGCACGCTTGTCCAGCCGCTACATCACTGGAAGATACCTCCCTGACAAGGCGATTGACATGATAGACGAGGCTGGTGCCAGAGCTCGCATACTAGCCATGACCAGACCGAAGAAGTTGAAGGATGCCGAATCCGAGCTGAACAAGGTCAGGACCATGAAGGAAGATGCTACAAAGAAACAGGCTTTCGAAGAGTCGGCGAAGTTCAGGGATAGGGAGCGCAAACTCCGAGAAAAACTGGACAAGATGGTCACGGAATGGGCACAATCGCAGACTAACAAGATACTGTCCATAACTGGCAGTGACATCTCAACCATCGTGTCGAAGATGACAGGAATACCCCTGAAGACAATGGAGGGGGATGAGTTGAAGAAACTCATCAACATGGAGAGCGAGATGGACAAGATGGTAGTGGGACAGACGGAGGCTATTGCAACTCTATCCAAATGTCTCAGACGATCCAGAGCTGATCTGAAGGATCCCAAACGACCAATCGGATCATTCCTTTTCCTCGGCCCGACCGGGGTAGGTAAGACCCTCCTAGCGAAGTCTCTCGCTAAATTCATGTTCGGGTCCTCCGACTCCCTTGTGCAGATTGATATGTCTGAGTACATGGAGAAATTCAACGTATCCAGACTCGTCGGCTCTCCACCCGGCTATGTCGGTTACGAAGAGGGCGGTCAGCTCACTGAAAAGATCAGGCGCCGTCCCTACTCCGTCATACTGCTTGACGAGGTCGAGAAAGCACACCCTGACGTCCTCCACATGCTCCTCCAGGTGATGGAAGAGGGTAGGTTAACGGACGGGCTTGGACGACAGGTGGACTTCAGGAACACCATCCTGATCATGACCTCAAACCTCGGATACGACATCTCGGCAAAGTCCGAGGGACTCGGATTTGGCGGAACCAAAGAAGACGAGAGTCAGTCCAGAGTCAAGCAGCAGATACTTGACGTTGCCAAGTCAACATTCAAGCCTGAGTTACTCAACAGACTCGACGACATCATTGTCTTCAGGAGCCTTACGGCAGACGACATGCTCAGAATACTGGAACTTGAGCTGAATAATGTCAGGGCCAGGCTCCGGGAGAAGGGCAAATCCCTTGTCGTCAGCAAGAAAGCGGAAGGCTTTCTGGTAGAACACGGATTCGACAAGACAATGGGAGCGAGACCACTGAGGAGGACGATCGAACAGTACATCGAGAACCCCCTAGCGGAAGAGATACTCAAGGGAAATATGGACGGAACCACCAAGGTTGAGGTGGTGGAGTCTAATGGAGCCCTGGACTTCCAAAAGGTATCTTGACGTGGACACCGATCCAGAGAGAGTTGAATGCGAGCAGTGTTCTCAATGCGGAGGCACAGGCTACGTCATTTTCCCTGCCCACGCTAACGACGATTCCTGTCGCCAGGGTGAGTGTGCCAACTGTCCTGTCCCTGAACAAGATGTGTGCGACGAGTGTGGTGGATATGGCTTCTTCACGCAGCCTGCCGACAACAAAACGACAAATCCAAAGCCAGAAACTCAGCAGAAGTCTATTTCTGACGGTGAGGGGACAGGATAAGCCTATAGACATGGAAGTCTTCAAGTAGGTAGTCAAGAAGTTTCATAGCTTCGACAAGATCATCCAAGTTAAGTATGAGCACAAACTACCAGGTCGAAAGCATCATCGTGAACACTATTGAGGTTCCCCTCCGCAAATTCATGATAAAAACAGTATCGAAGGCTGCGTGGCACCAAATCGAGAACGAGATGATCTATAATTTAATAAACCCCATTATTGGCATTATTGGCACAATTTCTAGCGCAGCGAGCAGGAGACTCTCATCTCTATTTGTGAATTAACACTCGTGATCAAGAACTGGCATAGGACTGCGATCGACGAGAATACTAAGGATGATCACGTCCTCAAAAGGATCGAAGAAACTTCCAATCCTGAAGAGAGAAAGCAGTGCCCTTCCTCGGGGTGTCCACTCAAGCCCAAGACGAGGAACACCAAGAAAATCAACTTTGATCATGATCTCTCCTCGGCAAGGAAACCCACGGCTTGAGCCGTGGGTAGTTGACATTTCACTAACTTCTTGACATACTTATAAGACCTGATGTAATATAGCCCGAACAATGAAACGTGGGCTTAGAAATGATTTTGAACCCGACAACCTCGAAACATGTCGTGGACACTATTGTCCAGAATGACAATAAATAAATCCCTTGACATCTAACGAACGATGTTGTAATCTAGAACCATGAAGATGAGGAAAAACATAGGAGAAAAAACATGGGAAGACATGCGAAAATAGATTGGAACTCTGTCGACTGGCAACTCCGGGACGTCGACATAGCAAGATTACAGGCATGCACGCGGGAAAGGGTTAGGCAGGTCAGAGCCATGCTCAATAAACCCCAGTCCCCGATGTGGCACCAACGCGTCGGCACGTCCAGAGACATAATAGAGTCTATGGACACGTCTCAAATGACGCCGAATCAGATCGCCGAAAAAGCAGGATGCTCAGCAACATATGCCACACAGAAACTCAAGGAACTCAACAAGACGTTCCAGAAACCACCGGATGGTCGGCACGTCCAGTTATACGACTGGGGCAGTGTGACTCCAGAGCAATGGAGCACAATGAAGGACACGGAGGTCGCCAACATGCTCGGCGTACCCAACCCTGCAGTAGTCACGCAGTGGCGTAACAGGCATGGCGTCAGAAAACGCGCCAAAACACTCAATAAAACCAGGGCGGAGAGCATAAAAGTATGAATAAAAGTCTAACCATTGTTATCATGATTCTACTGACATTCTTGGGGTATAGTATTGGGGTTACAACCAGCGGGAGCGACAAGCTCTCGAAGGACATTCAACGCCTGGAGTACAAACTCATCGAACTAGAGTACGAGCGAATCACCCCCCTTGAGTTCAACATTCAGCGAAGCGTGACGTTGTTCGACAATATCACTCAAACCTTGCAGCACAAGATCATCCAACTGGAACACGAGCGGATCATCCCTCTTGAGTCCAATATCCAGCAAATCGTGGTGTTGCAAGACGATATCGCCCAGACCCTGTCGCAGGAGTCTCAAACCTTGGAGTACAAGATCGTGGAACTGGAAGACAAACTCATCGAACTAGAGTACGAGCGAATCAACCCCCTTGGATCCAACATCCAGCGAATTGCGACGTCGCAAGATCGTATCGCACGAACTCTGTTACAAGAGTCCCAAACCCTGATGTCGGCTCTCCAGACTCTAAGACAGGAGTCGGCGACTGCCGAGCAGGTCTCAGCCACCCTATTCGGAAGGGATGTGTGGTCAGCCGGCGTCAAGAAAGTTTTGAGCGAAAAGGCAATTACGGCACAAGATAAGAGGTAGCGATGCCCTACATGTCGGTATGCAAAGTGATACCCGACGACAGCAAGTTCCACGAGCCGGTCTACCGCCAGGCCCGAACCTCCTGTGGCAAGCAGGTGGGGCAGGTGGTTGTCGTTGGGAATCCCGGGCACCCCAAACACAGCAACGAACCAAACAAAAGCAACCTATGCGAGGAATGTTTCCCGTTTATCAATTCGGTAGAAAAACAACAAGTCACGTAATCAACTCAGAAGAAACACCATGTCAGTTCGAATTCGCATGGGACGAGAGTATGTCTGTAAAGCACTAGGATGCAAATTCGAGGAATAAAAGCCCATGGCTGCCAAATTCGATGAGTACCTGGACATTATGGGGCAGCTTTGCCGGCTAATGAAAGACGGCAAGGCCCAATCCAGTGAAGCCAAGTACTTGGAGGGACGGCTGACGACTCTGTGGGCCGAACTGAACGAGGAGGAGCAAATCCAAGCTGACGAAACAACCTTGAGAACGCGACTGTGGATGGGTGTATAAATAGGAAGCTCTATGTGTGCAAACAACATGTTAATCCGTGACTAGAAAAAAACAATATCAAGCAGCACGGCAAACAGCACAGATGGATACTATTGCCGATAGAGCAGAGAACAACATGCAAGAGAACTATTTTAAATATAGTGGCGTGTGTACAACCTTAGAAACAACTATGATGCACCAAATAAACGAACAGGTTGGTCTCATGCTGCAATCTGCCCACTTTTTCCCTAATGATACAGATACACCCACAGTCGGTGATATGAGTTTGCCAGTAAAGCGTTCGCTCGGGGATCTAAGCACACTAATGCACCTCTCGTGCAACGGGACAATAAAACATGGCAAGTAGATACAATACCGAAACAGCAATGCTCACTGCCCATCAGAAACTCGTGCGATGGACCATAGTAGGGAACAATATTCTATCGGAACTATACGCTGGCATGATCAAGCCGGGTACAGTAGCCACAATCCCATTTGAGATGGTATGGAACGCCAATAAGGTGACATCCAGAATAGGCGACGACTACGGACGGGTTTTACATAGCTACATAACGAAACACTTTGAAGCTAGTACCACCGATAACACGTAGATATCCTCGTTAAAACCGTAACCAAGCGAGTACGAGATGGACGTGATATAGGTCTTGACTTACATCACCAAAATAATGTACTATTTCTGAGCATGAAACGAATCGAGATAGAATGGGGAATTGGGGCCACAGCAATATTGTCGTCTGCTGGTGCAGCCGTTGTGGCGATCCTCTGGCTGCAGAGCATCGTTCTATACGTTGTGTGCATGGCAACATGTATCGGGATCGGTCAATTCACGCAAGCGAAGCAAGCGAAATTGCGTATGCCAAGATGTAAAAATTAAAACAGAAAGAGGAATAACATGGATAGTTTTACTGACAAAACAATCAAATTCGAGAAGCGATTCGGCAATCTCGCACTACTAAAAGCCGCCATATCCACGTTAAATAAGCTCTTGGTGGCGACAGGCATTATTACTGAACAACAACTGAAAGTGACCATGGGCAAGGAAATGAACGCCATGTCTGAGATATACGAGAAAGCTATCGCGGAGAAGGTAACAAATTTTTGGCAGACCCTGCTCGCCAGCGATTTTAAGGAATGCAACACATGTGCTTCCAAAGCTGGCACCCCGCCTCTCTGCGCACCCTGTCTGCATAACCGCCAGCTGATCTGTGCCCTAAAGAAAGAGATAAAACAACTAATGGAGGCGAAAACGTGAAGGACAAAAGAGCGAAGGTCGTAATATTAGCAGAGAAACACGGGCTCATGCGCCAGGAAGGATTGTGGCTAACCGCTGGAGGCAGGGTTGTCAAGCCAGGGTGGGGCGAGTACGCCAGTACGGGGGCGCACGACATCTCATTACTTACAGTAGGTGAGCTTGAGACCGGTATCAACTACAAGATATTCTGTAGGCGATTGGCGAGAGCCGTATCGAAATGGAAACGCCGGGAAAAAATCCTGATGAAGTCAAGATCAGGAAGATTATAGTCCTGAAATCAAGAGTAGCAGGAGACAAGATCATGATCAATGAGATCAGATATGAAATCGACATCGCCACGGTAAATTTCAGCATTCCCACTGTCTTCCTCGCCGGCCCAACCGTCAGGGGCAATCAGCCCCACCTAATATCTTGGAGGTTCAGGGCAATTGACATCTTCAAGAACAAAGTAGCGGAAGATGAGACTGTCAACCTCATCATACCGGAATTCACAAGCAAGACAGAGTCAGATGAGAAACGTTTCGATCTTCCATTATGGGAATTCACGGGACTCCAGAGGTCGAAGATCATAATGTTCTGGATACCAAGAACAAGGGAGCTAATAGGACTAACCACCAACCATGAGCACGGATATTGGATGGGTAGGGACAGAAATAAGATCGTCTACGGCAGACCAGACGACACCTACAGAATGGCATACCTCGACATCATGTGGAGAGAAGATGCAACCAGGACAAACTCCCCCGCCCCAATACACAACACGATGGAGAGTACGATAGACTCGACGCTGGAAAGGTTGCGGGTGTGAACTCCACATGGAACTCCACATGGAACCAAATCCAGACGCAAGTCTATGATCAAGTCTGGAGCCAAGTCTGGAGCCAAGTCTGGGCCAAGTCGATCACCAAGTCCGATATCAAGTCCAGAATCAAGTCCAGAATCAAGTCTGGGGTCAAGTTCGCTGCTCAATCGAGATGCAAGCAATGAGAGAAACAAATGAATTCTATAAATAAAGTTCAAAACCAAGCAATGAATTCTATAAATAAAGTTCAAAAACAAGCTTGGTACCAAGTTCGAAACCAAGTCGATCCCCTCTATGGTCAAGTGTGGAGCCAAATCAAGCGCCAGGTCAATGACCAAGTCTGGTGCCAAGTGCGAGACCAAGTCGGAGACCCAATCTGGGTTCAAGTCTGGGATCAAGTCCGAAGCCAAATCGTGAGTCAAGTCTTAATCTAAGCCCGGAGAGCAACTAAATGACACCTAAAATAGACCAAGCCCAGAAGCAAGTCTATGATCAAGCCCAGAAGCAATTCTATGATCAAGTCCAAGTCCAATTCATAGACCAAGTCTACATCCAAATCTGGAAACAAATTCGGGACCAAGTCCGAACCCAAGTCTGGGAGCAAGTCTGGGACCAAGTCCGGAGCCAAGTCAACGACCAAGTCCAAAGTCAAGTCCAGAGCCAAGCTAGGAGAGAAACCTCATGACATCTGTAAGAAGCCAAATCCATTTGCAAGTCTATAACCAAGTCCAAAGCCAAGTCCGAGACCAAGTCCGAGACCAAGTCCGAGACCAAGTTGGGCGCCAAGTCCGAGACCAAGTCCATGCCCAAGTCCGAGTCCAAATCCTAGACCAAGTCCTAGACCAAGTCTGGAACCAAGTCCAAGTCCAAGTCGGTAACAAAGTCCAGAACCAAGCCTGGAGAAAAACTCAATGACACCTAACCAAGTCGCAGACCAAGTTACAATCCAAGTTCGAGACCAAGTCATAGACCAAGTCCGAAACCAAGTCTGGCCCCAAGTCTACAACCAAGTCTGGTACCAAGTCATAGATCAAGTCCTAGACCAAGTTTGCGAGCAAGTCTGGAACCAAATCCACAACCAAATCTGGGACCAGGTCCAGAGCCAAGTCCAGAGCCAAGTCAAGAGCCAAGCCCAGAACCACATCCAACCCGGGAGAGCACTTAGATGGACTCAATAGCACGTCAAGTTCGGGATCAAATCTACGACCAAGTTCGAGACCAAG
>Ga0307377_10004438_pt1 | contig 15364 bp, 14 predicted proteins | sample TR3MG_FD_202535 | JGI IMG/M metagenome (GOLD analysis project Ga0307377, IMG submission 202535) | Soil microbial communities from Risofladan, Vaasa, Finland - TR-3 | ecosystem: Environmental > Terrestrial > Soil > Coastal area > Acid sulfate soil | place: Finland: Risofladan, Vaasa | collected... | reverse complement strand
CTACAATAGCCCTTGTAGCAGGTGCAGTAATCATTGCAGCAGGTCTATTTTTTCTTTTAAAGAAGAAGAAATAGTTTTCAGAGCACTCTTGGTCTTTTAAATTAATTCATTAAAATAGAGAGGCAATGAAATCAGCTGTTATTATATCTGTATTTTTTATGTTTATGTCTCAAGGCATTAATGCTCAGAAATATAAGCCAGATCTGTTCTGTTTCGAGGATGCATTCCTGCTATCACCTGACTATTCATTTGAATCACAGGCGAAACTTTTAAAGAATCTGGACTTTGCCGGCATAGAATTGGAGGGACTTGAAAATGCTGATGAAAAGCTCAGAATTCTGGATAAATTTAACCTGAAGGTTTTCATGGTTTATATCCAGATCGATATTGACAACGAGCAGCCTTATGATGTTCGCCTTTTTGATTTTATTAAAAAAGTCAGAGACAAAGGTGTTACACTCTGGCTTCATGTCCATAGTGAGAAGTATGGTCCGTCAGATCCCGACGGAGATAAAATATGTGTTCCTATCCTTCAGAAACTTGCAGATTATGCTCTTGAGTATAACGTGAATATTGCATTGTATCCTCATTCCCGCTTCTGGCTGGAGAAAGTTGATGACAGTATCAGGTTAACTCGAAAAATTAACAGGCGAAATGTTGGTGCTGTTTTTAATTTATGTCATTTTCTGAAGGTTGATGAAAAGGATATGCTGGAAACAAAGTTAACAACGGCTATACCTTATCTGGCAGCGGTATCAGTAAATGGTGCTGATGACGGTAATACCAATGAAATGGACTGGACTCGCCTAATCCAACCTTTGGGTAAAGGATCGTATAATGTACTCAAAGTTCTTTGGATACTTAAAATGAACAATTATTCCGGTCCTGTAGGACTACAATGTTATAATATTTCCGGTGAACCGGCCGAATTTCTTAAAGTATCGATTGATTCATGGAATAGTTATCTGGAAGAATTGTCATTTAAATAAATATGGACACATGATTATAAGCAGAAGGAAATTTTTTAAAAAAAGCGGAATAGTTGCCGGAGGTGCGATCATATTACCGACAATAATACCATCATGTGCCTTTGGTGCAAATGATAAAATAACAATTGGGATGATCGGCACAGGTGACCATGGAATAACCTGGAATCTGGCTGCCTATCTAAAACTGGATGATTGCCGTGTTATTGCAGCATGTGATGTTGATTCTTCCCGACTTCAGAAAGCAAAAACATTAATTGATGAACGATATCAAAACAAGGATTGTAAACTATATGGTGATTTCAGAGATTTACTTGAAAGAGGAGATATAGACGCAGTACAAATTTCAACTCCCGATCATTGGCACGTTCCTATAACTATAATGGCTATTCAAAAGAAGAAGGATGTATGTTGCGAAAAGCCAACATTAAATATTGAGCAGGGACGGATTCTGAGTGATCTGGTTAACAGTTCTGACAGGGTATATCAGACTAGCCTTGAAGACAGGTCAATATTTCAATATCATAGGATGGCAGAGCTTATACGAAATGGAAGGATAGGCAAATTTAAAAAAATACGTGTTGGATTGCCAGGTGCATATTCCAGACTTTATAATTTTAATCCTGATCCGGAAGAGCAGCCTGTACCTCAGGGATTTGATTATGATATGTGGCTTGGTCCGGCACCTTTTGCTCCCTATTCTCCTGGACGTTGCCACTATAATTTCAGATGGATTAATGATTATTCGGGAGGCAGTCTGGCCGACTGGGGAGCTCATATGATCGATAATGCTCAGTGGATGAATGGAACTGAACATTCCGGACCCATTGAAGTAGTTGGAAGAGGGTCTGCTCCTGAATCAGGAATCTATAATGCTTTTAGTAGTTTTCAATTGACTTATACCTATGGTAATGGTGTAATTCTTGATGTTCACTCTGATTTTGTTGAGATCTATTGTGAGGGGACTGATGGCTGGTTACATGTTAAAGATTGGAGAGGAAAACTGATGGCCAGCTCTGATGAAATATTAAATTCGGTAATACAAGATAATGAAAATCATTTATATACAGATGAGAGTGAGCATGTAAACTTCCTGAAGTGTATAAGATCACGTAAATCCACCTATCATCCAGTGGAAGATATGCATCGGACTGCAACAATTGCACATATGGGTAATATCTCAATGCTACTGCAACGTAAACTTCACTGGAATCCTAAAACTGAGGAGTTTATTAATGATCCGGAGGCTAATATGATGCGTACCAGGAAAGAGCGTGATCCTTGGAAGCTCAAGAATATGATTAAACAATAAATACACTTGAAATGGATAATATTAAAATTTCAACTGGCCAGTTTGAGAACAGGAGTGGAGATAAAGAATACAATTTATCCCGAATTGAAAGTCTGGCGGAAAAGGCAGCTCTTGAAGCTTCTCAGGCAATAGCTTTTCATGAATGTTCAATTACCGGCTATACTTTTGCCAGAAATCTTTCCAAAGATGAAATGTTATCCCTTGCAGAATATATTCCGGAAGGACCGAGTGTCGTTCGCTTGACTCAGATAGCAACAAAGTACAATATTGTTATCCTGGCAGGTCTATTTGAGAAGGATATAAAGAATTTGATATATAAGACTTATGTCTGTGTTGATAAAAAGGGTCTGATTGCAAAGCACCGAAAACTACATCCATTCATTAATCAGCATATGACACCCGGTGACAGTTATTGCGTTTTTGATCTTTTTGGATGGAAATGTGGAATACTGATTTGTTACGATAATAATATCGTTGAAAATGTACGGGCAACAAAACTTCTGGGAGCTGATATCATTTTTATGCCTCATGTTACAATGGGTACACCATCTACAAGACCTGGGGCAGGTTTTGTAGATCCAAAACTATGGGATAACAGAGAAACAGACCCTACATCACTCAGGTTGGAATTTGATGGATTGAAGGGAAGGGCCTGGTTAATGAAATGGCTCCCCTCAAGAGCCTATGATAATGGAATTTATGTAGTATTTTCTAATCCTATTGGCATGGATGCTGACCAGTTAAAGAATGGTTGTTCAATGATAATTGATCCTTTTGGAGATGTTATAGCTGAATGCCGGACCCTTGGTGATGATTTTGTCTCAGCTGTAATAACTCCCGATAAGCTGACACAGGCCGGAGGGTATAGGTATGTAAAAGCCCGTAGACCTGAACTTTACAGAGATATAATCGGTCAGGATCATATACCGGAACAAAAAGTTGCTTGGTTTAATTCTGAGAAAAAATAATTCCGTCCCTGATCTCTAGCTCTGCTCCCTTCGCTCTGCACCCTGTGTCTGGCGCCTTGCGCCATGCGTCTTATACCTTATATGGGTTTCTCATTTCCCTAATAAACAAACCATTAGCTTCAGGGTCACCAACTACTTCGCCTTTAACCGGGTCCCAGGTTACTTTCCTGTTTGTGCGGATTGTTATATCACCCATATGACTGATGGTGTCGGAGATAATTGCTTCATCGAGCGGGCAAAGTTCCTTCGATTTGCCTTCAATTACGTCGAGAAATACTTGTCCCATTGTTATTATTTCGCTTCTTGGCTTGTCTTTATATCCTGCAACTATATTATTCAGTTTCTGATTTATTTCAGGAATGTTGGATTGCACTGATGAGCGACTTAGGGAAATCCATCCTTTTGTACCATAGAAAGTTGTACCATTGCCTTCCTTTATTTCCCGATGGTTTAATAAACCGTTTAAGGCAACATCTTCGCTTACGAAATGTACTTCGAGACCATTTTTATATTTACAGTTAACATCCCATGAGAGAATGTTATTATATAAACCTCCAGGGGCCCAGAATTGCCCTGTACCCTCGCAGGTATATACCCCCGCTACTTTATCTTTTAATATCCAGACCAGAATATCCAACGGATGAGCACCCCAGCCGGCAAGAAAGCCGATGCTATAATCATAATTGAACCATGAGCTGTTGTTGGTCACCCGGTCGGGGCAATAAGGTCGCATCGGGGCAGGACCTGTCCATCTGTCAAAATCGAAATCCGACGGCACAGGTACCTCATTACAGACCGGACTTTCGACAGGATTTTTGCCAGGAGCCCAGACATCAACACGTTCGATATCACCGATCAGTCCTTCCCTTATCATGTTATAACCAACCTGCATATGTTCAGATGTGCGCTGCTGCGTACCGTAATGAAAACGAACATCGTTGTCTGCTAATTCTTTAGCAAGTATCAAATAATTAGGATAGCTTAATCCAAGAGGTTTTGCAAGCATAATGTGTTTGCCGGCGCGCGCCGCTTTTATTGCCATGGGAACATGCCAGTGATCGTCGGTTGTGATATGCACCGCATCTATATCTTTACGCTGAAGAATCTCTTCAAAATCCAGATAAGGGACACATTCGGGTGCAGGATCATTGTTGTCTTTATAAAACTTGTTGATTATATCAGACGCTTCTTCGCGACGGTCTTTAAAGACGTCACAAACAGCAATATTCAAAGCTCCTCTCCGCGGTAAAAAGTAACTCCTCAATTCCGAACTTCCTTGTGAGCCTACTCCGATATGAGCGATCGTAATCCTGTCGTTTGCCCCTTTCCGGTTTGAGCACGATGGTAATATTGTTGGCAGCAGGGCAGCCCCAATTACCATTTTTGTCGAATTCTGAACAAAATCCCTGCGGGAAATATTCCGCCTATTTTTATCTTTTTTATCCATTGTTGTATTTTATTAAATTGGTTTCTAATTGTGGTGAGAAAAGTTATTCAAATATTCATCATATTCAGCTTGTATTTCTTCTTTATTGGCTTTGCCTGGTAATATCCAAATTCTGTATTTCAGATTAAGTAATTCGCCTTTATTTAGTACAATCTTACCGTCAAATAAGACAGCAGGACTATAATAAAAAAACGGGACTTCTGGATTATTGATCACATACCAACTGGTTTCCGGGGTGGTAAATTTCAAATTTTGTAAAACGCATATTCCTGCAGAACCTCCTGTCAGGGTATTGAAACCCATGTAAAGCCAACTCTGTTTTTTGTAGTTTTTACTATCAGCTGGAACAATGATTTCAGGTGAGGTGAAGTCCTGATTGAACCGTATGGATAAACCCGCATAACCACCCCATGACTTACCATCAGGTTCGCCTTCAATGGGGGTGCGGTCCAGAATTACTTCATCAATCAAAGGATTGAAAACGTTTTCATAATCAATGTAATAGCTCCCATCAGCAGATGGAGGAGAAATTTTGAGATCTCTTTTCTCAGCCATTATAGCATCACCTTCTGCCGGATGATATTGTAACTCCATTTTAATATTTGCAGAATAATCAGAGTTTCTGGTGATACTAATATTTTGCAGATCGGTTACACCTTCTGATTTATAACTTGTTTCTTCAGAATTGAAATCATTCAGATATTCCCAGTAATTCACTCCATTGATAAACTTCCATGAAAACCAAAGACCAAGGTGCCATGGATGATCAGGAGGACTTACACAGGTGAGTGTTGAATTATCTGCCATGACAGGATGGAAATATGGTTTGCCAAAGCGGTTATTGAAATTATATTGCCACACAATATCCGAATTGTTCATCAGACAGAAGGTTGTGTCGGACTGGCTCCATCTTAAATTTGTTCCCTGAGAAGTGTTTATTTCTTTTAAATTCTGAGGAGGGTTGATTGTAACTTCGTGAGAGGCTGCCCATTGTGTACCTCTAAGGATTAATGTCTTTAATCCGGTATTTAACAGAGCCTTCTCATCGTGTCCCAGGGTAGTAAAAAAACTACGACCTTTTTCAAAATGGTTCACAAATACTACCGGCTCACTTATCAAATGTCCATCCTTTTCGTCTGTTGCTGAAACTGAGGCAAGAGGTTGAGCACCTGGATGGATGTCGGGTTTCTCCCATATTTCATCAATAATGAAAAAGTCTCTTATTCCTTTAGTTACAGGATGTGTCTGGTCAAATCCATATATCTTCCCTTTAGTTTGTTTGCCATGATGTGTTTCATTTCCCCATCTTCCAATGCCTATCTGATGATATTCATTCCAACTGTAAAAAGAAGAAGCTCCAGCATGAATAAATACAACTCCACCGCCTTCCTTAACATACTTCATGAAATCAACTTCCCATTCTCTGGACATTCGAACATCATTGTCAGGCCATGTATTCCAGTTACTAACAATAACATCAAAGTTTCTTAAGTCAACATAAGTCAGAGTGTCAGGCAGATTTGTGACATTTACTCTGAAAAGTTTGGAATCCTCATATATCTTAACAAGTAGAGGAGTTGTTTTCTGCCACTCATGGTTGTTCTTTCCACTGAGGATTAAGACTTTAATCAGACCATTTTTTTTGCCGTTAGCACAACCGCATATTATTAAGAAAGCTAATAAAACAAGAATAATACGTCGAAAAAAAATGTTAATTACATTCATAAAATATTCTTTTCGATTGGATTAGAAAAATTATATTAATCTGGAAAGATGCTCAAAACTTCGGATAGCCTGGACTATAGTTCCGCATTCTACTGAAAAAACGATATTCTTCCCTGTCGTTTTAATAATGTCAATAACCCGTTTCCAGTCAACCACTCCATCTCCGCAGGCACATCCAACCGGAGTTCCGCTAACTTTTCCACGCTCAGCCTCACTTTGTGCCATACTGATATCTTTCGCATGTAAATGCACTAATCGAGACTTAACCCTTTCGAGCCATTCATAGACATCAGAACCTCCTGCCAGGTAACTGTTACCCGTATCAAAATTTATCCCTATGGATGGAGATTTTACCAAATTATAAATACTATCCAGCCCATCTGGTGTTTTGCTATATTGTGAATGCGGTTCAAGGCCGATAACCACATTATGACGTTCTGCAACTCTGGCTGCTTCAGTCAACGTGTATTTCATCAGACAGTAATCCATTTCTTTGGTTGTCCATTCTGGTTTAGGACCTTCATCTGTATTAACCACAGTTACACCCATCTCAGCAGCAAAGCGAATGGCCTGCTTTAAATACTCTACACTAATTTCGGGCTTGCACAATGGGGTATGAGATGATAAGCCTGACATTTTAATGTTGTTTTTATCACAGATCTCTTTGATAAAAAGTGGGTCATTATACATAGAAACAGAGTGAAAATATCCTGCTTCGCTAAGCAATTCCCTGCCGAGATGAACCATTGGCTCGCAATATTCATAACCGATTTCAGCTGCCTTTTTAACGCCATTTACAAACGACATATCGTGGGAGCGTACGAATTCCATGTTAATGCCTAATTTAATCATGCTATTTTGTTTTTTAGTTTTAAACGACAACATCACCGGAGCAAGAATCAGCCCTGTAGTGCCAACTGTTGCATTTGAAAGGAATTTTCTTCTGGTTAATCTTTCCGTTTTCATTGTTTAGTTACTATTTGATGAATTTTTAAGATCAAACAATGGTGATTTTTGATAATACCAGTTTCATTGTTTGTAAAAATATAATGATATTTACAAATGTATAATTATAAGGTAGTATGTTATTCCAAAATAAACCATTGAAAGATTTCTTAATTTTACATAAATGAAACCTGATATTCCAAAATACAATGATCCGAAAAACAAACTGGTTTATATAGCCGATTCTTGTTTTGAGTTAAGGCAGGCCTGGGATAAAAAAGAGATTGAATTAAATACTCTTGCAAGGGGCACTTACCCAGGGAAAGTTCTGGGCAGGGATGAACTGACAGGAATTAAGAGCATTGGCTACTGGAATATTAAAAAACATCAAAACTGGGGTCTGGATTGGCATACTAATGAAGGAATTGAGCTGTGTTTCCTGGAGTCAGGGAACCTGCATTTTATGTTGAGTGAGGAGAAATACCAGTTACAACCTTTTGACCTGACTATAACCCGTCCGTGGATTGTACATAAACTTGGGAATCCTACAGTTGATTTAAGCAAACTCTATTGGCTCATTCTTGATGTAAATGTAAGACACCCGCATCAGGAATGGCAATGGCCTGAATGGATTGTACTTATTCAGTCTGATATTTTAGAACTTACAAGATATTTGAGGCAAAATGAGCAACCTCTGTGGAAAGCCAATTCTGAGATTCGCGAATGTTTTGCAAATATCGGAAAAGCAATCAAATTGAGTTTGTCGAAGTCATATGAGTCCCGATTGAAGATTCTGATTAATACACTTTTCGTATTATTGCTTGAACTATTTCAGAAAGGAAACATTCCGCTCGATCATACTTTAGTTGATAGCAAAAGGACCGTCCAATTATTTCTCAAAACATTGGAATCAAATCTGGTTGAGAGTTGGAACGTGGAAAAGATGGCTGATTATTGCCAATTGGGGCTTACTCGTTTTACACATTATTGCAAGGAAATCATCAATTGTGCTCCGATGGAATATCTCAACCTCCTCAGATTGAATGAAGCGGCAAAACTATTGGTCATCCAACCTGAGTTATCTATAGCCGAAATAGCTTACCGAAGTGGTTTTTCTTCTCCTCAATATTTTAGTTTTGCGTTTAATAAACAGTATAAAATGACTCCGGGAAATTACCGGAGTTGTACTCCGTCCCGATTTTAAGGAGATTACGCTCGATGAAGCTATCGCAAATATTGGAAGCTATGATATTGCAAAAAGCACAAAATATTACACTTGCCTGCAAAGCCACATACGGAATATGAATGGTGATGAATCAGGATTATTAAATCTTGAAAAGAAGATCGTAACAGTTCTTGTAAGTGATAAGACAACCGTTGATGCAAAAAAACTTTTCTTCGTGAATTAAGCTGGATGGGATCTGATTATTCTCTTCCCGCTGTTAAGGATCATTCCTCAAATACTGAATTAAAGAATGAAGCTGAATTTGCACTTGCACGGCTTCAGAAATAAAATGTTTTTAATTGCAAAATACGCAAAGTCCTCCACCTCCAGACAGATCGGGAACCGGTGGGGAAAACCAAAAAGAGTAAATCAGAAAAGACTGCCATTTATGCCAATCAAAAAAAGACTAAGAAAACGAATTGAAACTTTATTTGCACAATTATGTGATCAGTTTATGCGTAAACGTAATTATGCTAAAACAATTCTAGGGTTATCCCGCCGTGTTCTATCAAATATTACTGCCGTAACTCTCTTGCAATACATTAATTCAAAGAACGATAAACCAATAAACCACTTAAAATATTCGTTGGCTTCTTAACTTGACAACGTGTTATAAGATAAAAATCAAGGGGCTGAGATTATGGTTTAATAATATTACCTTGTATATTTGTATTGAAACTGGCATCAAAAAAAATAGTTTTTAGAGGTGCCATTTTTTATCTTCTTTTTAAACAAACATTAAGATGACATTCATTTATGCATAAAACATTCCTGTTTAAATCATCGATATGTTGCCTGATATTCCTGGAATTTTTGAAACCAGCTTTTACACAGACAAAAGAGAAGAACAACTTTGAAGACTGGTTGAAAAAACCAGCGATTGTTTCTCCGGTAATTGGAGATGCTACACCTTCCGACGCGATTGATCTTTTCACCGCCGATGATCTGAACAAATGGGAAAGCCTTCTGAAAAAAGGAACTCCGGCACCATGGAAAATCAACGGCGACTATTTTACCGTTGAGCCGGGAACTGGCGATATTGTTACCAAACAATCGTTTAGTGATTGTCAGCTACATGTGGAATGGAAAATTCCCGAAAATGAAGTACAAAACAATTTAAACTTCGGAAACTCGGGAATATATTTTATGGGTTTGTATGAAGTACAAATTTATTCTTCCTATAATGACGAACACAAAATCTATTATAATGGTCAGGCCGGAAGCATTTACAAACAACACAGTCCATTGGTCAATGCTTGTTTGCCGGAAGGAAAATGGCAGACTTACGACATCGTGTTTATCGCACCGCATTTCAGATTCGACTTGTCATTGGATTCCCCCGCTTATATAACCGTATTCCACAACGGAGTTTTAATCCAGTATCATATTGAGTTAACCGGGCTAACCACTCACACCGACTTTACGGAATACAGGGCTCATGAAGAAAAGCTCCCCCTTTTATTGCAGGAACACGGAAGCAAGGTAAGTTATCGGAATATTTGGATACGGGAGTTATAAAGACTCCGTAATGAAGGGTGAGTATGAAGCGAGGTTAAAAATTAGGTTTCGAGAAAACTATTAAATTTATTCATCTTTAATTTGTGGCATCAAGTATTTTTTTAGAGGTGATTATTATATTTCAAAAGAAATTAAACGAAAAATTATGAACAGAAGAATTTTTATTAGAAATTCAGGAATTGCAATTGCCGGAGCATGGATCATACCTTTGACTACAGGATGTGGGGGGAAGCATCCTAATGAACTTATAAACATTGGGATGATTGGTACCGGTTCACATGGGACCGAGTGGAATCTGAAAAGTTATCTTAAATATCCAGAGTTGTGTCGGGTTGTCGCTGTTTGCGATGTCAGCATGTCAAGGGCAACGAGTGCGAAAAATCTGGTCAATAATACCTACAAATCAAAAGATTGTAAAGTTTATCAGGATTTCAGGGAACTCTTGGAAGACAAATCCATCGATGCTGTTCAGATTTCAACACCTGATCACTGGCATGTTCCCATCTCCATAATGGCAGCATTAAAAGGGAAGCATGTGTGCTGCGAAAAACCGACACTGACTATCGATGAGGGTCGTTTGCTTTGCGATGTGATTAATAAAACAGGTGTTGTTTATCAGGTTTCGATTGAGGACCGATTCGCATCTGTCTATCACAAAATGGCTGAGATAGCTTTGAATGGACGTTTAGGTGCTTTGAAGCATATCGAAATTCAACTTCCTGTGAATTCATTGCCGACAACGGGTCTCGAAGTGACCACTCCTCCTAATGATTTCGATTACGATTTATGGCTGGGCCCGGCACCGGAAATTCCGTATATCTATTCCCGTACTTTTTTCCATTTCAGGTGGTACGATGCTTTTTCCGGTGGCTTACTGACCGACTGGGGCGCCCATTACTGCGATACAGCACAGTTGGTTACAGGGAATGAGTTCTCCGGACCGACAGAGGTTACACCTGTCGGTGAAACACTTTTCAATAATGACGGCATTTTTAATACTGCTTATCAGTTTGATTTACAATACAAATATGCTAATAACATAACTATGCGGGTTAAAAGTGGGAATGCCTCAATCCGGCTCGAAGGTGATCAAGGGTGGGTGGAATCGAATGGCTGGCGTAGTAAATTGGTGGCAAATAATGATAAAATCCTCGACTTAACTGATAAAAAGGTTGTTTTACCGACTGCTATTTGCGAGCATGTAAACTTCCTGGAAAGCATTAAAGCTGGAAGGAAAACGATTTATCCTCCCGAATCAGGGCACCGCACCAGTACTCTTTTGCATTGTGGAAATATAGCTTTAAAACTAAACCGTAAAGTGGAATGGGACCCTCAGAACGAGAGTTTTGTCAAAGATCCGGAAGCTGAAAAATTCAGGAAAAGGGAGATGAGGGAGAAGTGGAGTTACAGCAAAATTTGTCCGGAGTATGAATATTAATAAGATTTGATGTTTATAATGTTAATATTTGATAATTAATAATATGGAGATTAGCGAAATTGATTTTTCCATCGAACCGGTTATGCCTGAAAGAAGGGATTTTCAGATAGGTTGTATTGGTGCAGGATTTATTATGGCCGATTGCCATCTGGTGGCCTATAAGGATGCAGGGTTTAATCCTCAGGCGATTACTTCCCTGAGTCTTGATGAATCAAAAACAGTAGCAGCACGCCATCATATTCCTAAAGTTTATAAAAGCTGGCAGGAATTAATCAATGATCAAGAAATTGAGATTGTGGATATTGCCATACCGCCTGATGCGCAGTTGAGCGTGATCAGGGAACTGGCCAAACAAAAAGATCATATTAAAGGAGTGTTATGTCAGAAACCTTTGGCTATGAATTATCAGGAAGCTAATATGATTGTGGAGTTGTGCGAAGAGTCTGGGATCAAACTGGGGGTTAACTCCAATATGCGTTACGATCAATCTATCAGGGCATTAAAGAGCATCCTTAATCAGGGCTTTCTTGGTGAGCCTGTTTTGGCAACCATTGAGATGCGGGCAATCCCTCATTGGCAGGAATTTCTTAAAAAATACGATCGTATCGAGATCCTCAATATGGGGATTCATCATATCGATTCATTCCGTTACCTTTTCGGGAATCCTGAAATGATCACAGCGCTCACCCGTAAAGATCCGCGAACCAGTTTTAATCACATCGATGGGATATCCCAATATACCTTTCAATATGCGAATGGTTTTATGGCTACAAGTCTCGACGATGTCTGGGCCTGGCCTGGTGAAGGAGCTAAAAAGGACATATACATTAAATGGAGGGTTGAGGGGATGGATGGCATGGCCCAAGGGACAATTGGCTGGCCGAAATATCCCGTGCCAACTCCCAGCACTCTCGAATTTACATCTAGGCAATTCCCTGACCAGTGGATTCGTCCCCGGTGGGATAAAGTCTGGTTCCCTGATGCATTTCAAGGCACAATGGCCCAGTTGCTCGTAGCGGTAGAAAGTAATTCCGAACCCGAAATCAGCGGAAGGGATAATCTAGCTACCATGGCAATCATCGATGCCTGTTATAAATCTATAAAAGAGCAAAAAACCATATATTTATCAGAAATAATCAATTAAATTTAAGGAGGACATACCATGATTTCAGTAGGAATTTTCAACGGCTATTTCCCTTATACTTTGGAGGAGTCGATAAGGAGAATTAAAGCGCTCGGATTTACATCTGTTCAACTCGACCTTTCGTTTAAAGAGATGGACCTTTCATTCGATTCGCTGAACCAAAAAAAGTGTCATTTCATCAGGGATGCATTTCGTGATGCAAATCTACCTATTGTGGCGGTCTCAGGTTATACGAATATTGTCCATCCCAATCTGAAAAAAAGGGAAGAGAATCTCAAAAACCTGAAAACACTTTTAAAGTTTGCACGCGATCTGGGGACACCCTATGTGGTCAGTGAAACGGGCACTTTTAACGAGGAGAGCGATTGGGTATATCATGAAAAAAACGGAACTGACGAAGCCTATGAAACGCTTTGTGAAATAGTGAATGATCTGACAAAATTTGCTTACGATAATGGTTCGGTTTTTCTTGTTGAGAATTATGTCAATAATATTATCGGCACGGTAAATCAGTTATTGAGACTTTTTTCTGATGTGAATCACCATGCATTGGGCTTATTGATGGACCCGACAAATTATTTTTCAGATGTCAATATCAATGATGTTGATGGAGAACTCAACCGCATTTTCAATGCTTTAGGCGACCGAATCAGGATAGCACATGCAAAAGATTGCAAAAGGGCCGAAAATATTGCAGAAAAACACGCCGACATCGATGCTACCGAATCGCATACCTTCAGGGGCGCAGGTTCGGTAGAATTACCGGCCCCCGGTTTGGGGATTTTAAACTATGATCTCTATTTGAAGAGATTATATGCGATCCATCCAAATATCCCCATTATCATCGAACACCTCGATGAAGCCGATATTCCAAGAGCCAAAAAATTTATCGATGCCAAACTCAAAAAAGCAGGTTGTTAAAGTAATAAGGTAGTAGTTGTTTCTTCAAATTTGTTATTACTCCTGAAAAGCCCGACAAAAAAATAGCACAGAACTTTCAGTCCTGTGCTATGTCTCTACGTCCTGCGGGCTGTCTTAACGACTCGCTGTCAAGAGTTCCCCCTGCAGCCGATTACCTGTTGTACATTATTCAAGTATCGCTTTACAGAACTCAACACATTTTTTAACTTCAGCCACTGCATCTGAACCTTCAGGGACAGGGTATTCCAATTCAATGTCAACATAAATCGGCCAATTATTCTTTTTAATTAGCAGGAGAATATCTTCTATTGGAGTTTCACCTTTTCCCCATGGCATATTTGTATTGGGCGGGGTCCCATTTGGTCCGGTTTTATCTTTTAAATGTATACTTACGATACGATCGTGAAGCCGTTCAATAATATCATTTGGATGCAGTCCTGTAGCTCCGAAATAATGTCCGACGTCGAGATTGAGCATATTTGCAGGGGAATAATCCAGGAATTTATCAAATGTCCAGCCAGGTTCTCCTGGTTGAAGGTGTTGATGAAGGATGGCATACATCCCGTGTTTCTCTGCGAAAGCGCCGAGGCGTTTCGCAGCGTTTTCACCTATTTCATTGCATACACCTTTCGCCCCAAGGGCTTTAGCAGCCATAAAAGAATAGTCAATCTCCTCATCTGACCAGTCAGCTGGTGAAAATTTTGCAATGTGAATATTTACTCCTGCATCATTATACATCTTACGAAGTTCCTCGAATTTTGTCATAGGTGTGGAAATACGCCATTGGCGTTGAGCTTCTTTAGCTTCCATAACAGTTTTGTCATATGCTTCTTTTTCAGAATCTGACAACACCACATCACGTGCAGGTCTTGGAGGACTCTTAGGCAGACCGGCATACTCCTCAGCCACATTTCCCATTAGTTCAATTGAGCTGATTCCGTCCTGGATACAATATTTTAAAACATCTTCAGCACTGCCTGGCATACTACGCCAGCTATATGTTATTGCACCAACCTGTACCCCTCCAAATTGAGAGTTGGGTTTACTTCCTTTTTTAGACCGCGACTCGTTCATGCAACTCATATTCAAGGGAATCATTGAGAATGCAGTAGCAGTTGCTGTAAGTCCTAAGAACCTACGTCGTGTTACATGGTTTTTTGTATTTGCAGACTTCTCCATTATGATAGTTATTAATTGTATTAAGTTTTCTATTAATCTATTTAACGATAAAATGTGCTTTTGGTCGTGCATTCATGCAGTCATGCTGGCTTTGAGCCGTTGCACCGTTGTGCCTTTATGCCGTTACGCCTTTCTAAATCTTAACCCAGACGTTACCCTCTTTATTTGATTTAACAACAGAATGGATAAACTTCATCCCTCTCACACCGTCATGAACAGTCGGAAATTCCCCCGGATTAAATTTTTCCCCTCTTATCGATTTTGCAGTGCCCTTATAAATATTTGCAAGGGCTTCATAGATACCTTCAGGATGACCATTTGGCATTGTATGGCTTAATTCAGCTAGCTCACCATTGTAATCATGCGCCGGTTTGTACGTTTTTGTCGGTTCAGTGTCGCTTAACATCTGAAGATAGTTCGGGTTCTCCTGGCCCCATTTAAGGCTGGCTTTAGATCCATAAACAGCGAGTGTGATTCCGTTCTCTTCTCCACCACATACCTGGCTAGCTCTTATAACACCTTTTAGGTTTTTACTGAAACGCAGCAGAACAGTTCC
>Ga0307377_10004435_pt1 | contig 15368 bp, 10 predicted proteins | sample TR3MG_FD_202535 | JGI IMG/M metagenome (GOLD analysis project Ga0307377, IMG submission 202535) | Soil microbial communities from Risofladan, Vaasa, Finland - TR-3 | ecosystem: Environmental > Terrestrial > Soil > Coastal area > Acid sulfate soil | place: Finland: Risofladan, Vaasa | collected... | reverse complement strand
AGCTGGCCCTGCCTTTGCCCAGCGGATGACCGTGCCCCAGGAGCGGGAGCGCTTCGAGAAGCTGCTTGAATACGCGAGGAGCAGTGACCCGCCCTCGCGTCACACCGCACACGAGGAGATGGTCAAGTTCAACCAGTGGATCGACGCCGAACTCCTGGGACGTATTCCGGGTGCGACCATCCAGGAGCGTCAGCTCTTCTGGTGGGTGCTCTACGATCGACGCTGCCGGAAGGCCCTCGGTCCGGCCCTGGCCATGCTGCCCAAGGCGATTGAGCGCTGTCGGGACGCCCAGATCGCCGTCCATGAACTCTCCGAGCTCCACGGGCGGATGAAGCAGGCGGAACGTGCCGGCAACAACAACCTCGTGGATCAGCTCGCCCGGCAGGCCGCGGAACTGCGGCGACAGGTCCCCTGGAACGAGGTAGTGCAGGGCGACGAGGTCTCCGTGCTCTGCTACATCGTCAGTGAGTTCGGGCATGACGACGCGTTCCGTCAGTTGGTCGACATCGGCATCGCGTCATCCATGGACGACGCCCTGGCGAAGGGGCTTCTTACGAGGCGCACCCGCACCCACCGTGACGACCCGCTCCCCGGCGGCACCGAGCTGTGGAACACCGTCTACCGTGCCGTGTGGGAAGCCCTGCACAGGATGGCAAGACGACCGATGAAGAAGGAGACCCGTGAAGCCATGCGGGCGAAGCTTGGCACACATTTCGAGAAGCTCAAGAAGGAGCGTCTCGGCCCCAATCAGGAAGCCGCCGTCGAGAACTACCACATCGTCGAGGGTGCCCTGGCCAAGACCGACAAACAGCGGGGCGAAGAGGACGAGAAGGGCGAAGAAGAGACCGACGACGGTGTCGGGATCATCAAGATGTGACGACGGGCAGCGTCGCGGCGCTTGTCCGGAGAAGAGAACGGGCGGCGGCCCGGAGCACCGGCCGCCGCCCGTTGAGTTTTACCTCGCCCGCGTCACTTCGGCATCCTTGCGTGCAGTGCGTCGTGCGCCTCCCGGTAGATCGCCTTCATCTCACGGTGACGTCTCTCGTTGTACCGCACCGACAGGGTGTCGAGGTAGGTCAGTCCGCCGTCGATCAAGGTCAGCATGTAGGTCGCGTCCGACGGACTGAAAAGCTCCGTCCCGGGCACCACGACGTACACAGGAGACGTGTGCGCCGCAAGGAAGATGGGCCAGCAGTGAAAAACCTTCATGGTGCTGCCGCAGCGTCCGGCAATCCAGGATGACCCGTCCACGGGCAGTCGTGTGTTGATCTGGAGCTTTCGTGCGCCCCTCGCGCGCGAGGTCTCGGCGACGATCCGACCGTTCATGACGATCTCCAGTCGGTGGATGGGCCAGGCCGACTCGGCGACGGCGTGCACCTCGACGGTCCCACGGCCCCCCTTGAGGGTGATTTCCTCTCCCATGGTGTGACCATCGACGGTGAGATCCATCAGGGGACCCGACGTGGAGTAGGTTCGTCCCGCGCGGACGGCGTCGCCCCAGTTCTCGAAGTTGAAGGGTCGGTTGCGGTCCAGTTTGGCGTAGGTGCGCACGCCGCCGACCGGCATGCCGGCGGACATCTTGTCGGTGCCGCCCACGCACGCGACACGGTAGCCGCAGTTCAGATAGCGGTAATACTCACGAAGCGTGTAGCAGTCGAGCGGCCCGCTTCCCGGTGCGAAGTTCCGGATCTCGAGCCCGTCAAACTTCCCGAGGACGATGTCCACGGGATTCTCGAGGTTGGGCTGTGGGAAGTGCGGACGGATGACGACCCCCTCCTTGCGCCGGCACTCGTCCGCCCACTCCAAGAGCGTCCGCTCGTCCGGGTCGCCCACGTAGGCCTCGCCCGGCCCCCCGCAGCACATCGGGAACACCGGATCACCGTGTGTCCCCAGCATCGAGATGTGACCGAGCATGTGGTTCCGGTTCTCGGTGCCCACCCAGACGATCGTCCTGTCCTTCTCAACCCCGACCTCCCCCGTGATGTCACCCACGTTGGTGAACAGTCTCCCCCACTGGCTGGCGAGAAGGTTGATGAGGTTGAGCCCCTCGCACTGTCCCTGCAGCCAAGCCGTGTGCGGACTGATGAAATGAACGTGCGTGTCGGCGGTCACCCATCCGTCCCCGACGCAGTCGGTCCACCGGCCGATGACGAGTTCCAGCTTCTTCTGTCCGGGTTTGATGGTGAGGCGCTTTCGCAGCGGCCTGTATTCGAACCCCTTCGCGACCTCGATGTAGACCTCGCCCACCGGAAGGTTCGTCTGGAAGTTGCCGTGGACGTAGGCGTGGGGCATCTGTCCGAGCTGGATGTCGGCACCGTAGTCCTCGAACCACATGTCGTTGACCACCGTGTGGTGGCCGTACGGTGCGTAGTACTCGCCGTTGGGGCCGGAGATGTGCACGCGTGCGGGCGTGGGTTTGCCGGTCGCCTTGTCCCGAATGGTGACGTGGACCCACGTCTGCCGCGCGTGCGAGACGGAGAGTCTCGCCGGACCGTCCTTCGTCGACCCGGCATGGAAGGCCTCGCCGAGGCTCAGTCGGTAGGAGCTCTTTCGGTCCTTCGACTTCGCCTTGACGGTCAGCGTCGCGCCGTCGGCGGCGCTTGCCTCGAGGATCCGAACGTTCTTTCTGCGCTTCTCCTCCGCGGCGCCCAGTCCCGCATCGACGGCCTTCACCCAGTCGTCGTCCCGGGGGACGGCGCTCCCGGCGTCGCGGACCAGCACGCCCATGTCCACGTCCATGTCACGAATTTCCTCGCCGCGTGGGAGCCCCAAAGTGAAGTAGCGCCTCGGGTTATGGCGAAGCGGATGTCCCGGCCCCTCATAGAGCGTCAGTCCTGCCACACAAAGGGCCTCGCTGCGAAGCCCCGTGATCTCGATGCAGCTGATGGCCTCTTCCGGCCGCGGATTCTCGCAGGCGCAAATCCACGCAGGGCCCCCGCCGCCCCCGCAGTCCGTCTGAAGGTTGCCCCACCCCGGACGTCGCCGGGCCTCCTCGCTCATGAAGTCGAGCGTCTGCATGTCGTTCATGCGCACCGCGGCGTAGGTGTGCTGTCCCCACTGCCAGCCCCGTCCGCCGACGTCATACCGCAGGCGGACCGGCACGGCTGTCGTCCCGCCGTCCTTGTAGACGATCTCATATTCGGCAAGCACCTCACCGCCGGCGTCTCCCTCATTCGGGTCCCACGTACCTTCCCAGTAGTGAAGGAAGCAGAGATGCGTCGCACGCTTCCCGCCGATCCGGATGCCTGCCGTGTCACCTTTCGCCAGACGGAGGACGTTGGCCCTGGCCCGTGCCGGCGCCAGGCGGAACGGGATGCCCCAGTGTTTTCCACTCCCCCGCGGCAGGCTGCGTGCCAACTCGACAAGCTCCGTCTTGCCCCGGCCTCGCGGGAAGTTGCAGGGAACCCTGACGGGCGAGAACTTCACGGTGAACGTTTTCTTTCGCGATCGTTTCATGTCTTCACGCTTCCCTTCAACCAGTCGAGATACTGTTGGCTGCCCGCACACACCGGCACGGCCAGGATCTCCGGGACCTCGTAGGGATGCAGTCTGCGGATGGCCGCCTCCAGTTCACCATAGGAAGCATCCGTGCTCTTGATGATACACAGCCACTCATCGGCTGTCTCGATTTTTCCCTGCCAACGGTAGGTGCTTCTGATGGGTCCGACGACCTGAACGCAGGCGGCAAGTCCCTCGTTCACCAGGGCGTCGGCGATTTTCCGTGCGTCGGCATCCGTCGCCGTCGTCGTGAAAACCTGGATAACGTCGGTCATGATTCGTTGCCTCCGGAAGCCCCGGCCGGAACCGGGAGGAGATCACAGAAGCAGTAGCGGTTCTCTCTCAGCACCACGTCCCCGCGCGTGAACGGGATGGGCCGTCCGAAGACGGGACCGTCGTAGACGAACGTGTGAAACTCTCCGTTCTCCCCGCACGGATCGACACTCCCGGGCAGCTCGGCGAGGAACCCCCGATCGTATTCCCGGCCCGAGAACGAACGGTCGAGCGCCTGCGTGTCCACACAGGTAACGACGGCTCGAAACCCGAGATCCAGAAAGCGCTGCGCGAGTTCACGGGTGTCCCGTCCCCACAGGGGAAAGACCGCTTCCATGCCTGCCCGGGCGAGCTTCTGCTCCCGATATCGTCGCAGGTCCTCGAGGAAGATGTCGCCGATGACCACGGCCTCGACACCCGCCGCTTTCTGGCGCTCAAGCACCTCGTGCATGCGACGCTCGTAAAGCCCCTCGTCCCCGTCTCCCGAGATGAACACCTCTTCCAGTGGGAGACCGATGGTCCGCACCTGTTCTCTCAGCAGTGTCCGGCGGACGCCGTGCATGCTGGTCCGGTCGTAGTCTTCGGTCACGGTCGTGAGGAGTGCAGCGACCCGCACGCCTTCGAGTTGCAGCACCTCATGGAGTGCCAGTGCACTGTCCTTCCCGCCACTCCACGAGACGATGACGTTTCGACTCACCGGTGGTCCACCCCGCAGACAGGCGCCCCGCTTCTGTCCCGACCTTGGCCGTCCCCGACGCCTACTTCCCCTCTCCAAGACGCGCGCCACGCACGGAGTCCGTGACGTCGACGAAGTGACGATGACTCGGCGGTTTGTAGGTGCTGCGGTCTTCCAGGAGCGGCAGTCTGGTGCCGAAGTAGTGATTGAAGATGACCCTGAACGAGTTGACCGGCGTGATGCCGGGATAGAGCAGCTCATTGCCGCCTGAGGGCAGATGATAGGCGTTGAGGATCGACATCCGTTCCCTCAGGCCCTCGACGGTGGGATGATCGAAATCGGGGATCAGCGAGCAGGCCCCGTGATCGCCCTGGATGACGATGATGGGTGGGACCGTAGAGTTCTCTTTGATCCCGACGACCACTTCCATCAGTTTCTTGTTGAGGAAGGTCAGCTGGTCGGCATAGAATTTCTGGTAGTCCGCCCGTTCCTTTTCGCCGGGCCATTCGGGTCCGCCGGGGGGATAGAGATGCGGGGGATCAACGGGCTCACCGTTCGGCCCGAACACAAAGGGACGATGCGGCGCCATGACGTGCGCATAGACGAACTTCGGTGACCGTCGGCTCGCAACAACCTTCAGGCCCTCGAGTGTGGAAAGGATCTGACGACGGCGCTTCTCGTTCCTGCTCAGTTTCTTGACGACACGTACAACCGGTGTCATCTCGAGAAGCCCGTTCTTGAACTCCGCCCCCCACCAGCCGACATCCGTGAGGAATGCGTCGGCGTAAGTCATGTCGGTGACCACGTAGCTGGTCCAGAAGGCGACCGTCTGATACCCCCGCCGCTTGAGGAACCGCATGACCCGGTTGTTTCTTATCGCTTCGGTCATGGACGCCGTGTCTGCACACGCGGCACCCATTTCCTCGACGAGGTCCGGGGCCGGTGTCATGTTGAGGCTCGCCGCCAGTGACAGTGCCGTGTCATTGTGGTTTGTGCAGCCCTCCCTGGCAACATAGAATCCCTGCTGCTCCAGCCACTCCAGAAAGTACCGGTTGTCGTAGCCATAGTACTCCCTGAGAATGTCGTCCCTGGTGTAGGCGTCACAGATGATGTAGTAGATGTCCGGAAATCCGCTCGGGTCGTCGGGAATCGGGGCGTTATCCCATGCGGGCCTCTCCCCACTGATCTTGAGGTTGCGCTGGCGCGAGCCGAGCTCAAAGGTCATGATGCTGAAAACAGGGAGCAGAACCAGCACCACCGCGACCCCGTTGATGACCCGGGTAAGCTTCCGGAGATCCCGCTTTGTCAGGACGGTCGGCACCAGAACCGCGAGAAACACCAGTCCCAGACCCGCAACCGTAACCTTGCCCGGGCCGATGTTGAAGCCCTTCCACACCACCCACGTGAACTGCGGCAGCACGTTACGGATGAGCTCATAGGAAAAGAAAAGCAGGTATGAGAGGGACACAATGATCGCGGCCTTCCGTGCGTGGCGCAGAACCAGACCCAGAACGGTCCACAGCACCGCCGCCGCGACGAGGAGCACCCCCAACGGCTCCAAGATCACGCTCAGCCTGAACTGCCTGATGTTCTGCGAAAACAGAAACAGCACCGGATACACTGCAAAGAGAAGCGGGTGGATGACAAGGGTCCGCTCCCTTGTCTCCCTGGTCTCGTCGGTCATGTCGTCATCGTCTCCCTTGTTCGTCACGGGTCTATTCGGGCCAGGGCCGTTCGCCCCTCAGCATGGACAGGACGCTCTCGGCACTGAGTTCCTCGGGGAACTCTTTCCGCACCTCGGCGACGCGCTCGCGAAGCTCGGGTGTGTTCCAGATCCAGGCGAACCCGTAGCGCTCGCGCTCCCAGACGAAGTAGTTGGTCACACAGGTGATCTCGACCGGACTGAAGTAGCGTCGGGTGCCCTCGTAATCGTATCCCTCGCGGATGTCGGCCTGAACCTCAGGGGTCTGCCGGTCGATGAGACCCGGGTCTTGGATGAGGTCCCACGCGCTCGCAAGGGTCCCGTCGTCCTTCACGAAGTATTTCCCGCGGTTGTCGAAGTAGGCCCAGCCGCCTTCCACACGGGCCTCGCTGACGCCGTGCCCGCCGACGGAATGTCCGACGTACCGTGCCGGGATGCCCGCGACCTGGCAGAGCACGCAGAAGACACGCGACTGCTCGTTGCACATGTTGGAGCCCTTCTTGATGACCTCTTCCTCGGTGCCTCCGTGGAAAAGGTCCGCGACGCCTTTGGTCGCGGCGTCGGGACGGAACCAGTGCAGGTCCCGGACGAACCGCAGGATCGCGATCACCTTCTCGCGCTCGCCTACAACCCCTTTGAGGATCGTCTCGACGTGTTTCTCGAGTTCGGGACGTGTCCCTCGTTCGTACCCGATCTCCAACGGCGTGTGCTCCGAGTAAAGGTAGTCCGCCGTCGCCTCGCACAGCCTGAAGCGGTCGTGGCTCATCTGCCCGTCAACCGTGTCTTCCCCGTAGAACGTCATCGTCCGGTGGATGGACGCCCGCCACGCCCGCCGGACGACCTCCGGCAGGTCGTCCAGGAACATGTCGTGCCCCTCGTAGCGTTTCAGGTCCATTTCTAGTCTCCCTGGGTGGCGGTGATGCGGATCGCGCGCTCGAACTCGGTCTGTCCCAATCCCTCGGCGGCGGCGAAGACGGGCGCCGAGGTGAGCACGCTCTCGCTCACGGCGAGAGGGTTGCCGATGATGTCGCGAAGCGCGATTCGTCTGTCCGAGACGCGCAGCTTCACCGTGTCGCCCTCGCGCGGCTGCCACGCCGCAAGGATGAAACGCCCCCCGTCGCGGAAAAGAAACGCGCGTGCGTCCTTCCCGGCCGGGAGTTCCCTGACGAACGTGACGTCGGGTCCGAAGAGGTCGGTGAACGCCGCGACGGCGGCGTAGATCTTGCGAGGTTCCCCGTTGAAGCGGAAGAACACCCCCTGGATGTTGTCACGGTTGACGCCCGTGGACGTTCCTGCATGATGGAAGATCTTGCGGACGCCGTGCTTCAGCAGGATGAGATTGAAGCGGATCGAGTATTCGGCCTGCACACGCTCATTTGGCAATGGCTGGCAGAAATCCTGTGTAGTCGGGGGGATGATGACGGGATCATCCTCGGCGTAGTAACCGTGCTCGGTCAGCCAGATGGGTTTCCGTCCCCCGTTCTGCTCCATCAGCGCGTTGACCCTCACGAGCACACGCTCCAGTGTCTCGGGCGGACGCCAGCGGGGATAGGTGTGCAGGTCCAGGGCGTCGCACCACTTGAGAAGTCCGAGCTCCAGCATCCTGTCGAGGTCGCTGCCGGCACCCACGGCGAAGCTTCCGGTCCCGGCGAGCACCTTGCAGTTCGGGTCCACGGCCTTTGCGGTCTCGTGGAACGCCTGGACGAGACGCACATAGTCCTCGGGGGTGTGTCCGCTCTGTCGAGGGAGGGCGTAGTTCGTGTAGATCGGCTCGTTGAAGACCTGCCACCACCGGATGCAGCTCTGGTAGTGGCCGACCGTGCGCCTGACGAACGTCCTGAACTCATCGACGTCGCGGGGTTTATACGCTTCGCGTTCGCGGTTCCCGGCCTCGCGCCTGGGATTCACCGACGCCGGTGCGCTCGACGACCAGTTGGCCGACGGAAACGGCACCAGTCCCAGCACGACGTGGCCCAGACCGATCTCGCGGTTGACCTGGTGGTCGGTCTCGGTGAACGTGAACTTGCCCTTCTCAGGCTCGATGTCCTCCCACTTGAACGACCAGTCGCGGTCCCACAGGATCCCGGCGTCCACCGACGCCTTCACGAGAGGGTCCCATCCGTAGGCATGGTTGATGCCGATGACGGAATCCGTGCGCGTGTATCGGGGGATGATCGCGATGCGAAGACTGCTGCGGACGTCCCTGCCGTCCAGTGTCGCGCGAACGCGATAGAACCCACGCTTGGTGAGCTGCACGTCCGCCGGCTGCTCCCTGCTCGACCCCGCGGCCAGATTCATCCTCAGCGACTTCTCGGCCACGACGTCATCGAAGTAATCGGTCACGGTGAGCTTGACCGAGACCGTCTTCTCGGCGTCCGTGGCGTTGCAGGCAGAGACGACGATGCGCGGCCGTTCCCCGTCGAGGAAGATGTTCCCGGGACGCTGCGTCGCGAGGGCGACCTCGACCGGGTCGCGCACGACGAAATCGCCGGGCACGTCGCCCGCCTCCAGCTGCACGCCGTCGATCATCAGCGTGCAGGACGTCAGCTTCGATTCCCGGAGATCGGGACCGACGAGCACGTAGCAGGGGCTTGTCCCCGCCTTGAACCGCCACGAGTAGCGTTTCCACGACGTGCCCACCCGGACCTCACCGGACGGTGTCCAGTCGCCGAAATAGCGGACCCCCAGTCGTGCAGGCGTGTCTTCCTTATCGGCACGCATGGAGGCCGAGAGGGTGTAGGTCTTGCCGCGTTCGAGTTCGATGAAGCCGTGACTAGCCGCCAGCGGGGCCTTCACCGGGTGTCGCAGCGGACGCAGATAATCGAAGAACATGACCGGCTGCGTCTTCTCATCGAGCGTTATCTTCAGGTATCGTCGGCCGTGCGGCGCATCGCCCTCGACAACGTCGCCGAAGAGCCGGTCCATGCGCGTGGCCCAGCTGACGTAGTAGGGAATGTCGCTTCCCCACCCGTCTCCTCCGCACTCGAAGCTCGCGTTCGGCACGAGGTTCCTTCTTCCCTCGGCCTCGAGCGGCTTCGCGGGACGGGTGAGCCCCGTTCCGAACGGCGCCTCTCCTTCGGTCATGACGACGTCGTCCACCCAGATCGTCCCGGTCGAGTTGAACCACAACTGGAGTCGCGACTTCGCGGCACAGTCGCGCAGCGCGATGAACTGAAACTCGAAGCGCTGCCATGTCCCAGTCGGAACAAACGACGAGTTCAGCCCGAGAGGCTTCCACCCGTCCGTGTCCTGGAGAGCCACGTTGACGACGTAGTCCTCGACGTCCTTCCCCTTCGCCCAGAAACTGAGCGTGTAGAGGTACCCCTTCCGGACCTTCACCCTGTCCACCTGGCAGAGCATGGCGTGTCGCCAGCCGGTGCCGCCCTCGAAGGCCGTGCAGTCGAGGCGCTGACATTTCCCGCCCTCGCGTCCGGTGTCGATCGAGAGACGCTGCTTGACGTGCTGGGGGTCGCCGGAGAACGTCCATCCGTCGGCGGCCCCGTCGCCGTCCGTGTCGCGCTCGAAGTCCCCGTTGAATACGAGGTTCCGCACGGGCCTCTGCTGGGCGCCAAGACCGACGGCCAGAAACAGGCAAAGACACACGGCGTGAAATGCTGCCGGCCTCGTCACTGCGTTCCCCCCTCGTGCGGACGGTGCAGGCGGAGAGCTACGGGAGACCCTGAGGCCCGGCCTGCATGCCGCCACGGACCTCCGCAGACACGTCCTTCAGATCGTAGGGCCTCACCATGGTGGAATAGTAGTATCTCCCCTCCAGCATCTCATGGTTCGTCCCGAAGTAGCGGTTGAGCACGATCCGGAACGAGTTGATCGGCGTGATATCGGGACGGAGATCGTCCGTTCCCTTTCCGGGCAGGTAGTAGGCGTTGAGTATGGAGAACCGCTCCCGGATTGCCTCGGGTGTCGGGCCGCCGGGACGAAGCAGCGATCGGGGACCGTGGTCGCCCTGGAGGATGATGACGGGCGGACGCGCCGACTTGGCCAGGATCCCGTCGATGGCCTCCTTTAGCTTCGTGTTGACGCAGCGAAGCTGCTCGGCGTAGAACGTGCGGTAGTCCTCGGATAACCGGCCGCCGAGCCATCCGTCCGCATGTGCGTTGAGTGGCTGGGGGTCGACGGGTTCGCCGTTCGGTCCGAACACAAACGGATGGTGCGGCGTCAGGAGGTGCGCGAAGACCAGCTTGGGACCGGGGCGGTCGGCCACGCGCACCAGGTGTTCAAAGACGTAGAGCAGTCGTCTGCGATGCTGTTCGGCGGGCGCCAGATGCTGAAAGAGCACCCAGGCAGGCGTCATGTCGACGAGGGCGTTGGTGAACTCGTCGGCAAACCACCCGGGCGTGAGGTAGAGGTCGGCATTGGTCATCTCGGCAATCGCGGCGCCGATGGAAAAAGCGATCACCGTGTAGCCCCGCTGCTTGAGGAAACGTCTCACCTCGCTGTACCGGGTCAGATGAATCAGCGGCATGAGGTTGTTGGAGTCGGCGTCCGCCCCGGGCAGAAGGTCCTGCACGTACTTCAGGTTCAGCGTCGACGAGAGGCACAGGAGCGTGTGCGCGTAGTTGGACGCGCTCTTCTCCGCAACGTAGAAGCCTTTGCCCTTGAGGTAGTCCAGGAAGCCGCTGTTGTCGAAGCCGTAGAGGTCCCGGAGGACGTCCTGCCGGCCGTAGGCGTCCATGACGATGTAGTAGATGTCCGGCAGGGCCTCGGCAGAGGATACGGCGGCCGGCGGTGCCTCCTCCCCCGGTGCGGGCCGCACCTCTCCGGAAGCTCCCAGTCTCGAGACCCCGTAGACCACGATGTTGAAGAACGAGAGGGCCACAAGCACCGCGGCCGTCACGTTGACGACCCTCGTGAACTGGTCCAGCTTGCGTCGGGTCCTCACGGCAAACCAGCCCCCAACGACGAACAGAACCACCCACGCAAAGAAGACCGCGGTCTTGGGCGTCGTCAGCGGAAACCAGCCTTTCAGGTTCCAGTACGGCAGTGCACGGTAGGCGTGTCCGTAGGAGAAAAAGAGTACGAGAAGCAGTGACACCGCCAGGCCCGCCTTGGAACCGCTCCTGAGGACCAGCGCCGAGAGTCCCCACAGCGCCGCCGTCGCAAGCAGCAGGACCACAATCGGCAGCACCATCACGCCCGGGCCGAACGACCGCACGTTCCGGGAGAAGAGGAAGAGCACCGGGAACATTGCGAAGAGGAACGGATGAAGGACGAACGGCTTTCGCATCAGGCTACCTCTTCCGCATGAGATAGAGTGTCCGCCAGGTGCCGGAGATGTCCATCGACGCTTCCGGGACGAACCACCCGTCGAAGGCCTTCTCGAAACCCTCCCGGGTGTAGCTGCCGAAGATGTCGTCCCGCGTGGCCAGCAGCCGCTGCACCTGCGAGTCGCTCTTGGGCACGAACTCGACGACGAGCCAGCGGCACACGCCCGAGAAGAAGCGTGCGATGCGGTCGAGCGGCAGGTTGTTCGAGATCGCCAGGTGATGGACGAGCGCCAGTGCCAGTGCGGTTTCCGCCGGGCCGCGCTCGAGCAGTGACGACCGCTCCTCGTTCTCCCAGCCGATCCCCGGCGTCGGGTTGGTCAGGTCCAGAAGCAGCGGCAGGACGTTCGTCTCACCGTCCCGTTTGCAGTCGAGGTAGTTCTTCTCCACCGCCGCCGGGTCGACGTCGAACGACACCGTGAAACGCCCCTTCGACGAGGCAACCCGGCTGAAGCGTCCCGTGTTCGCGCCCAGGTCCCAGACGACCTTCGCGTCCGTCCTGTCCAGCAGCTCCCCAACCAGCCGGGACTTCTCCTCGAGGGACTCAGGCGAGTAGTTCGTGTCCTCGTAGTACTCAGCCCATTCGGTGCCCGCAGGTTTCCACGAAAGCTTCCCGACCGCAGATTCCAGGCTGTCGATGATGCCCTGAAACCCCAGCCGTCCGACCTTTCGGCCCTTCACGTCAACGGCCTCTCCCTCGTGACGCTTCTGACTTCGGGCGTGAAGGTGGATGTGCGCCAGGAGCGAGAACCTCAGCCGCGTACGCATCGGCAGAAGTCTGCTCGCCAGGTCCAGGGGGATCCCGTCGATGTGGACGCGCAGAAGCTGACCCAGGCGGACGTCCCGGCAGCTCATCAGGGCGAGCGGGGCGAGGAAGTGCTGACAGAACTGCCGGTAAGCCACCCACGGCATCCCCTCACGGTACCGCTCGAACGAGAGCGTGTCGATGAGGACCGGCTTACCGCGGACGAACTGGACGTTGTAGGCACTGGCGTCCTTGAGGACCATCCCGTGCTCGAACGCCCGCTTCTGAACGGCAAGCGTCGCGAGCGCCGCGTCCTTGAGCTGACTGAAACACCACTCGTAGGGGTAAGAGACGAACGGCACCGGCTCGGGCCTCAGGATCTTACATGCGTCGTCGGTCCGGGCGAGGTCCATGCCGGCTTCTTCGTGGGGAATCAGGAGACCCGCGCCGACGAGCTTCGCGTACAGACCCGAGCCCATCAGGAGGTCATAGTGCTCACCGTAGACACGGTTGACCTGACGGTAGAGGTGACCGTCCCGGGTGAAGACGAAGCCGCTGGGGTCTCTGAAGGAGCCTGCAAGACTTCCGTTAGTGGGGTTCATCCTCGCCTTCCGTCTTCCGCTTCTTCCCGAACAATCCGGCGAAGAATGTCTTGATCTGCTTCCAGAAAACCTTGACGGCGTAGCTTGCACCGACGAGACCGGCGATGGCCATCTGGATGAGAAAGCTGCCGGTGCCCCAGTCGATATACGCACAGGCCTCACCCGAGAAGGCCAGGAGCAGCAGACCGACCGTCAGGGAGGAGAAGAGGAAGCGTGCCCAATTCTTCATTCTGGTTCGGCCTCCGACGGATGAGGAGCGGCTTCCACCGGGTCTTTCGACGATATTTCACGGTTTTTTATACACCAGACGTGCAGGTCGGGTCAATTGAAAACCCCGCCATCGCGGGGCAACCCAGGATGCCGATCACGCCGTCAGCACCCGAGGTACGAGATCACCCATTCGAACTCCCTGACGATGTTGCGGGTGACGTCCGTCCCGCGCACGGCTTCGGGCAGCACGTCGAAGGTATAGGTCTCGATCTCGAGGTGCCCGGTGACCCCGCTCAAGAGGAGCCGGGCCAGCTCGGGCGTATAGAGGGCGTTCGTGGACCTGAGTTCGCCGTACTCGGCAAGGTAGAGCGGCACGTGGAAATGAACCCGCCACTCGTCGCCTTCCGCCGGCTCGTGCCGGCGCAGGGCGTCCTCGAGGTCGTCGTAGGAAAGGAGGCTCCCGTCGGCTCTTCTCACCTTCACCTGGTGAAGGTAGACCGGTTCGCAGAAAACATGAAGCCTCTCGATTGCCGCCGGAGTCCCGTTACAGCGCAACGCGGAACTCAACTGGACCTTGGCAATGTTGATCCCGGCTTCCGACAGCCGATCGATGCTCTGTGCAGGATTTTCAAACTCGACCGCCAAGTGGCAGACGTCGACGCAGACGCCGACGTGCCGGCGGACGGCGTCTCTCGGGCCGGCTTCGGACAGTGCACCCGTGAAGAACGCCACCGTCTCGTCGGTGTTTTCGATGGTGCAGTCGGGTTCAGGTTCAAGGGCCAGAACGATGGTCTTGCCGGCGCGAGCCCGGATTTCCGCCAGACGCAATGCGCAGTCTGTCAGGTTCCTGACGATCGCGTCGAGGGCGTCCGGCCTCTTCCTGTAGCACAGCGGCACCGTGCTGATGCTTCCGGTGACGCCTTCGGGCAAGAGCGCGGCGAGGATATCCGCAACGCGATTGGTGTAGTCGACGCGCTCGCGCACCCGCCAGTCGGGACGATACACGTCCTGCTTGACCGTGGTGCCGTGGAACGCGCCATACGGGAACGCATTGACGGTGAAGACGTAGAGTCCGTTCGCATCGAGGAACGCCTTGAATTCGGATAGCGCTCTTTCTCCGGCCAGTTGCCCCGACGCGGCGTTGCTGAGTCTCAATCCCAGTCCGAAGGGCCGATCCGCCGAAACCAGCCGCTTCACGGCCAGTGCGTGCGTGCGAATGGCCTCGAAGTTCTCGGCCCACGTCTCGCCGGGGTGGATGTTGAGGCAATAGGTGAGATGCAGCGGCGGATCGTTCTGCAGCCTCATCGGGGGGATCTTTCCTTGAGACAGCCGATGGCCTCCTCGACGACATCGGCGTAAACCTGGTGGACCTCGATCTTGGCGCCGATGCCTTCAGGCAGCGTCACGTTGAGGGCGCCGCCCAGGTGCTCCTGGAACTGCTTCAGTCCGTCGAGGACGATCGGGACGCCCTCGGGGGTCCGCTCATCCAGAAGGGCGTCCCAGACGGGAAGCCCGGCGTCGGTCATCCCCTTGATGATGCGGGCGAGTTCGTCGCCGGAGATGAGTCCCTGTCGCATGGCGTAGAAAGAGTCAATTGCGATGCCGACGGCGATGGCCTGTCCGTGTCCGAGGGTGTGGCCGGACATGGCTTCGAGCTTGTGGCCGGCCCAGTGTCCGAAATCGAGCGGTCTCGCGGCCCCGAACTCGAACGGGTCGCCCGAGGTGCGGATGTGCTCCAGGTGCAGGAGTGCCGTCCGGCGGACCAGCGTCTCCATCGCCGTCCGGTCGCGTCCACGCAGCAGTGACGCGTTCCCGCAAAGCCAGTCGAAGAACTCGGCGTCCTTGATGATGGCCACCTTGAACGCCTCGGCGATGCCGCCCACCCAGTCACGGTCTTCGAGCGTGGGCAGAAACGAGAAATCGTTGATGACCGCGAAGGGCGGGGCGAACGTGCCGACGTAGTTCTTCGCCCCATGCTCGTCCATGCCGTTCTTCACGCCCACGCCCGCGTCGTTCTGGGCGAGCACCGTGGTCGGCATGCGCACCAGCCTCAACCCCCGGTGAACCAGGGACGCCGCGAACCCCACCATGTCCAGAACGCTGCCCCCGCCCGCGGCCAGCACGAAGCTCTGCCGGTCCAGGTGGTGGTTCCCGATGGACCACATGATGTCCTTGACGCGGTCCCAGTTTCGCTTGGCGGCGGCGCCTCCGGGGATGACGTCCGGGGAGCCGGCCAGCTCCAGGAGCTTCGGACGGTCGTGGAAATAGTCCTTGATGCGCTTCGTGAGGTCGCGGTGTGCCGCGGCGACGCCCGAATCGACGTAAACGAGCACGCGGTGCCGACGCTTCTCGCGTTTCCGGTCGAGCACCGATTCCAACA
>Ga0307377_10004434_pt1 | contig 15370 bp, 15 predicted proteins | sample TR3MG_FD_202535 | JGI IMG/M metagenome (GOLD analysis project Ga0307377, IMG submission 202535) | Soil microbial communities from Risofladan, Vaasa, Finland - TR-3 | ecosystem: Environmental > Terrestrial > Soil > Coastal area > Acid sulfate soil | place: Finland: Risofladan, Vaasa | collected... | reverse complement strand
TTCCGGGACCTGGTAACGGAGATCGGGGGCTTCCAGATGGAAACCGCCGGGGCCCTGCAGGGCGGCAAGAAGGTGTGGGCGCTCGCTCGCGCGCCGAAGGCCGCGGTGATCGGCGAGAACGATGTGGTCGCCCGCTACCTCCTGCTGGCGACCAGCTACGACCTCTCGATGCCGACGACGGTGCAGCAGACTTCGGTGCGAGTGGTCTGCATGAACACCCTGCGGATGAGCCTCGCCAACCAAGCCTGCCGCACCATCCACATGCACGAATGGAATCCCCAGACCGCCAAGCGGGAGCTCGGCCTCGACGGCCAATGGAACGAGTTCATTAAGGTGATGGAGTCGCTGACGTTCATCGGCCCGCTCGATGACACATTCGTCGAGCAGTTCTACCAGGACAACCTGTTCACCGAGGGCGACAGGGCGAAGCCCTATTTTTCCGAGACTGGCGCCAACCGGCTGGTCGGCCGGCTGATGGACGCCTACCACGACGGCCCGGGGGCAGAGCTGCCAAGCGCGAAGAGCACGCTCTACGGGGCGGTCAATGCCGTCACGTATTACTATGACCACAAGATGCGCACGCGGACGCCCGACAACCGCCTCGACCGTGCCTGGTTCGGCCGGAGCGCCGCGATCAAAGACCGCGTGTTCCACGCCGCCCTCGAGTTCCAGCAGGCCCAGACGACCACAACCAAGTAGCACCGATTTTTGGAGGCTGCCGCGGAGCTAGCCTGAACACCCGCCGGCCGCGGCCCGGCGAGTACGGAGACCAAGGCGATGAAGAAAAGCGACTATAGCAACGAGGTGATGAAAATCTTGCGTTCGGCTGCCGACTTGCTGGATGAAATGCCCGCCGAAAAGACAGTCATCTTCCCCGGATGGGATACTGAGTCCGAGAAGCAAGAAGGCAATGAGGTACTTCTCGCCCGGTGTATTCGCATCCGTACTGCGGCAGAGGCAGTGCTCGCCGCCGGCAAAACAGCCGACCAAGGCACGAAGGTGCCCCTGAAGTTCGTGGGTGTCTTGGTTTGCTACTTGGCAGATATGCTTGAGGAATAATTCTTGAGGCTGCCGCGGAGCCAACCACGATGCCTGCCGGCCGCGGCCCGGCGGGCGAGGAGATCAGAACCATGTCGAAGAAGAGCACGAAGGCAACGAAGACTGGCAAGAAGACCGCGAAGAAGACGAAGGGCGAAGACCAGTTGATGAAGAAGTTCCAGACGGGCGCCAAGCCGGCCCGCACCAGGAGTCGCCGCGCCGGCCTGCTGCCGCACGAGATGACCGATTTGCAGGACGCTCCTGGCCTCGCGATGTTCGAACCCGAGGTGGTCGAGCGCGAGCCGAAGCCCTCCCCGGCCGACGAGAATGCGGCCCCCACGGCGGCCACGATCGCACCCACGGGCGACGCCGAGCCGGCCGCGGCCAAGGATACCACGGCACCCGCCGGCGGCGACACGGGCGAACCGGGTGCGACTGGCGGCAAGCGGATGGGCCTCGTGTCCGCCGCGATCCGCGTCCTCCAGGATACCGGCAACGAACCGATGAGCTGCCCGGACATGGTCAAGCAGGCAACTGAACGCGGGTACTGGCAGCCGCGTGCCGGCAAGACGCCCGCCAGCACGCTCTACGCCGCGATCCTTCGCGAGGTCCGCGATAAGGGCGAGACCAGCAGGTTCCGCAAGACCGATCGTGGCCGATTCGCATTGGCCAGTTGACCATTCATCCTTCATTGGGACACCCCGGCAATCCCGGGGTGTCTCTTCGGCCGCAGACGACGGAGTGAATACGCGATGCCAACGAAGCCTGTTAGAATTACAGCCATAAGCACCAGTGATCTCGCCATAGTGCTCAGCTCGGCTTCGGGGAAGCGCCTTTCGGAGGACGATGTTCGCAGGATCGTCGAGCGCGGCTCGTTGTTGCATGGGGACACAATCAATCTGCTCGAGTACACGGCTTTTCTCATACAGGAGCTTAGTGATGACGCAGAGGAAAAACGATGGGATCGACCGGATCCTCAGTCCGAACGATCTGGCCGAACTGTTGACGAAGAAATCGGGCCTTGAGATCACGGCCGAGCAAGTCACGATGCTCGCCCGCCGTGGCCGTTTGATCAAGAAGGGAAAGATCAGTTTGTTGGCGTACACCGCATTTCTGATCCAGGAGTACGGCAAGCATGCTTGACCCCCGCCATCTCAAGCCGGTCGCGTTCGTGCGGTTGCTGAACTCGACGTCGCGCGGCACGGTCATCAGCACGCGGCAACTCCGTCGCCACCGCGAGCGAGCCGGCTACCAGATCGGCGACGACGAGACCGTCGATCTCTTCCGCTACGCCGCCTGGCTGACGCTCGAGTATCTGCGGCCGCCCGAGGAGCGGCAGAGCTATGAGGAAACGAAACGTCGCGAGGCGGAGACGAATCGCGCACGCGTCGCCGCGGCCCAGGACATCGGCGAGATCCCACCGATCGCCAATTCCAAGCGCCGAGCAGCCGCCGAGGCCTCGCTGCGGAAGTTCTGCGAGACGTACTTCCCGGACGTATTTTTCCTGCCGTGGTCGGATGACCACCTGCTCGTGCTCGAGCGCATCGAGCGCGTGGTGCGGCAAGGCGGGCTGTTCGCCATCGCAATGCCGCGCGGCTCCGGCAAAACGACGCTCTGTCAAATGGGCGTGCTCTGGGCGGCGTTGACGGCCGCCACGCCGTTCGTGTGCCTGATCGCCGCATCGGCTACGATGGCTATCAAGCTGATGGACGAGTTCAAGATCTGGCTGGAGACGAACGTTCCGCTCGGCGAGGACTTCCCGGAAGTGTGCTATCCGATCGGCAAGCTCGAACGCATCACGAACCGCCAGCGTGGACAGAAGCACAAGGGCAAGCCGACGCGTATCGAGTGGAACGCGGACCAGATCGTGCTGCCGACCATCGAGGGCAGTCGGCTCAGCGGCATCGTCATTTCGTGCAGCGGGATGGAGGGCGCCGGGATCCGTGGTCAGAAACGCACCCGCCCCGATGGCCAGACCGTGCGGCCGCAGCTCGTACTCATCGACGATCCGCAGACGAAAGAATCCGCCGGCTCGCCGAAACAGACGCGCGACAGGCTGTCCATCCTGAACAGCGACGTGCTGTACCTGCCGGGACCCGGGCAGAAGGTGGCCGGGTTACTCGCCTGCACCGTCATCAGGCCGGATGATCTCGCCGACAAGATTCTCGACCGCGAGAAGCATCCCGAGTGGCAGGGTGAGCGGCGCAAGATGGTTTATGCTTTTCCGACGAACGAGCAGCTCTGGGCGGAGTACTCGGATCTGATGCAGAACTCGCTGCGGGCCGGCGGCACCGGCGCCGAAGCCACGAAGTTCTACCGCAAGCACCGCGCGGAGATGGACGCCGGAGCACAGGTCGCCTGGCGCCAGAATTACAACACCGACGAGGTGTCGGCGATCCAGCACGCAATGAACCTGAAGCTTCGCGACGCCGATGCGTTCATGGCCGAATGCCAGAACGAGCCGGCGGCTGCCGAGAACGCGCCGGACCTGCTCGATGCGAACGCTATCGCCGAGCAGGTCAGCGGTGTCGAGCAGGGCATGGTGCCCGAGCGGTGTCAGTGGCTCACAATGTACATCGACGTGCAGCAGAAGGTGCTGTTCTGGCTGCTCTGTGCCTGGGAGGAGAACTTCACCGGCTACGTCGTCGACTACGGCACCTGGCCGGACCAGCGGCGGCGGTACTTCACGCTGCGAGACGCCCGGGCGACGATTGCACGCGCGAAGCCGGGCCTGCTGCTCGAGGCGCAGATCCACGCCGCGCTGGCAGAGCTGACCGTCGAGCGGCTCGGCCGCGCCTACCAGCGCGAGGACTCGGCCGAGGTGCGAGTGGACCGCTGCCTGATCGATGCGAACTGGGGGAAGTCGACGCGCGTGGTGTACGACTTCTGCCGGTCGAGCGCCTTTGCCGGCATCCTGATGCCATCGCACGGCCGCGCGGTGAGCGCGTCGAACAAGCCGTTCAGCGAGTACCAGAAACGACGCGGCGAACGCAGCGGCCTGCATTGGCGGGTGCCGATCGTCGAGGACGGCACACGGCGCGTGCGGCACATGCTCATCGACGTCAACCACTGGAAATCGACGATCCACTCGATGCTGTCGGTGCCTGCGGGCCAGGCCGGGCGGCTGTCGCTGTGGGGCGACGATCCGAAGGCCCACGAGCTGCTCGCCGAGCACCTGACGGCCGAGTACCCCGTGCAGGTGTCCGCACGTGGCCGCACGGTCGACGAGTGGAAGATCCGGCCCGCCCATCCCGACAACCACTGGCTGGACTGCCTGGTGGGCTGTGCCGTGGCGGCGTCGATGCTCGGGGCGACGCTGCCGGGCACGGGTGCGACGAAGCGGAAGAAGCGTGAGCGTGTCGATTTCGGCGAATGGCAGCGGCGGGCGCGAGAAGGAAAAGCGTGAGGTGAACATGGCGAAGAAGGTTCAGGACGAACCGGTCGAAGAGCCCCGCGGCGTTGCCTGCTCTCGCTGCGGCTGCCGGCACCTCCCCGTCTACTACACCCGCCACCGGCCGGACGGGAGCATCATGCGCAGGCGGCAGTGCCGGAATTGCGGGAGGATGGTGACGACGTACGAGAAGCCGGCGTGATTGGGACCGAAGTGAGCGCCGATTGCCTGTGACGCAAACATCAAAAGGTCCTTGAATCGTTCTTTTATCTGTGAATAATATCCCTTGTTGTTCCGATTAGTTCCCTTGGGACTCGGTTTTTGGGGATCGGCACCTTGGACAAGTATGAGTTCGAGCTTGCCAAAGATGACAGAAAAATAGAACGTTTCCGCATCTGGGTAGGACTTATTAAATGGACGCTTTCTGCAGGTGCCATTTTGTTTGCCTTGCACATCATATTCCAAGGCATTAAGCCGTTCATAGGCCAGAATCCCAAATTGGTTACGGCGTTAGCCGGTCTGATTGAAAAGCTTAACTTCGGCAACATGACCGGTTACTTGCTGGGGGCGGGCGCAGGTGCCGCCTGGTACTGGGAAAGGTGCGGAAAGAGAAGGGCCATCCGCGAAAAGGGTAGGCTCCAAAAGATTGTCGAGCAGAATGATCCGTATCGGCCATCCAGTGGCTTGACCTCCACCGGAGGTACCCCGAAGGAAGACCAATGATCAATACGCTGCTGTTTGGAATAAACATTCTTCTTGCCATGGTGATCTGGAAGAAGATGTTGAGACCGTCCTTGTTGGATCGGTGTCGCGATCAGCTGTTTGATCTGCGGGACGAGGTGCGCAGCTATTTCGTTGACCGCTCCATATCTCTGGATACACCAATCTACCACGAACTGCGTGACCTTCTGAATTTCCATCTTCGATTCACGGAGAACATGACGCTTTCTACTGTCATCGCCTTCTCTGCCATGCTCAGGGCGGATAATGATCTGAACGAGAAGCTTGAAAAAGAGATCGCCAGGAAGTTCATGACGGACGATCCTGCTTTGAGGAAATTCGTCGAGGACGTACGAGGTAGAGCCGTGGCGACCCTGATGAGCTACATGATTTTCTCCTCAGCATTCTGGCTGCCCACGGCGGTCCTCCTCGGGATCGCATACACCTGCTATTTCGTCGCAAGGCGCCTCTATGCCAGGGCTTCGCTCAACCTGGACTTGTTGGGTAGTTTGCTGGCGAATGGCCTTTCATTTGTTGGACGTAAGACTATTAGGCGCGACGCACTGGAGGAGATGTCGTACCGATCCTCTGGTGGTATGAAGCTTGCCTGAAGAGGTGAATGAAGGAGAAAACTTCCACATCTGGAACTTTTTCCTTCTCCTCCCTCCGTTTTCCCTTCTTCATGATTGACAGCCCCCTCGCCTCGTGATACAATTCTCATAGAAACCTGATTTTCCGCCCGGCCTGATCCGCCGGGCTCAACCGAACAAAAAACGCGCAGTGGAGCTTCACCCACTGCGCGTTTTTTTGTTCGCCCCGATCCAGGAGAGCACAATGGCAGACGAGATCAAGACGGCAATCGAGGAGTCGGCAGTTGGCCCGCGGCGTGCATCGGGCGACAGCGGCTCGGTCGAGCAGCATCCGCTTCCGGACCAGATCGCGGCCGATCGCTACGGGGCCTCGCGGGCGGCCAGCCGCAAGAAGGGCCTTGGCATCAAGCTGCTCAAGATTGTGGCACCAGGAAGCATCTGATGGCGAGACGTCGGAAAAAGCACGGACGAGCACGGACACGCACTGACGGGCACGGACAGGTCTCGCCGCCCCCGGCCGTGCGCGTGGCGTTGCAAGTCGTGCGGAGCGGCCCGCCAATGGTGCGGCCGATGATTCGGGGCGGTTACGATGCCGCCCAGACGACCGATGACAACCGCCGTCACTGGGCGAATGCAGATTCGCTGAGCGCGGCGGCCGCCAACTCGCTCGACGTGCGGAAGAAGGTTCGCGAGCGGGCACGCTACGAGGTGGCCAACAACTGCTACCTGAACGGGATGGTGCAGACGCTCGCCAACGACTGCATCGGCACCGGCCCGCGGCTGCAGATGTTGACGGACGACGCGGCACTGAACGACCGCATCGAGGAGCTGTTCAGCGACTGGGCACGGGAGGTCCATCTGGCGGCCAAGCTGCGGACGATGCGGCACGCGAAGGCGGTCGACGGCGAGGTGTTCGCGGTGCTGACGACGAACAAGCTGCTCGAGTCGCCGATCAAGCTCGACCTGCAGCTCGTGGAATGCGACCGCGTGACGTCGCCTTGGCTGGCGATGACCGCCACCGACGTCGATGGTATCCGGTTCGACGTGTTCGGCAACCCCATCGAGTACTGCGTCTTCCGCAGCCATCCAGGCGACCTGACCGGGGATCTGACGTTCGATTGGCAGTCGGCGGAGTACGTGATCCACTGGTTCAAGTCGACGCGGCCGGGCCAGCAGCGGGGCATCTCGGAGATAATGCCGGCGTTGCCGCTCTCGGCGATCCTGCGGCGGTACACGATTGCGGTGCTCGAGGCGGCGGAGACGGCTGCTAACTTCGCGGCCGTGCTGCAGACCGACGCCCCGGCCGATGCCATCGATGATGCGGAGGACCCGGCGGTGACGCCCGCGACGCCGTGGAGCCTGATCGAGCTTGAGCGGCGGATGGCCACGGTGCTGCCTGAGGGTTGGAAGCTGGGGCAGATGACGGCTCAGCAGCCGACGACGACTTACCCGGAGTTCAAGCGCGAGATCATCAACGAGATGGCCCGGTGCGTGCTGATGCCACGCAACATCGCGGCTGGCGACTCGTCGGACTACAATTATGCCTCGGGCCGGCTCGATCACCAGGGATACTTCAAGGCCAAGCGCGTGGAGCAGGACGACGGCGAGGAGTGGGTGGTCGACCGCATCCAGTCGGCGTGGCTGCGGGAAGCACTGGTGCGCGACCTGGCACTGCTGTCGGGGCGGGTGCCGCACACGTGGTTCTGGGACGGCACGGAGCACGTCGATCCGCTGAAGGAAGCAAAGGCCCAGGAGGCGCGGCTCAAGAACAACACGACGACGCTCGCCGACGAGCACGGTCGCCAGGGCAACGACTGGCAGAAGAAGCTTCGCCAGCGGGCCATCGAGAAGGCGGAGATCAAGAACCTTGAGAAGGAATTCGGGATTATGTTCGGTGAACCTGCGCCAGCCCAAAGTCCCACAGACAAAGAAGACGATGAGGATTGACCATGCCGATGCCGAAGCCACGCAAGAACGAAACGCAAGATGATTTCATGAACCGCTGCATGGGCGACAAGGTGATGAATGATGAATTTCCGAGCAAGGGCCAGCGCATGGCCATTTGTCACACGCAATGGAATGAGCACATGGGGGCGAGTGCTTCCCATGACGACACGCTGATGGCGTTTCAGCCGGCGCGGATGGAGATCCAGGCGGCGGCCGATGCGGATGGGCGGAAAGTCCCGCGCTTTTCGCTGGTCGCCTATACTGGCGGACAGATGCAAATCGGATACTACGATCACCCAGTCGTTGTGGACCTGCAGGGGATCAGCGTCGAGCGGCAGGAGATTCCCTGCTATCTCGAGCACCTTCCGTGGCAGGGCGTCGGCCATACGACGGCAGTGAAGATCGATGACAAGCAGATATCCGCGGAGGGTCGGGTCAGCAGGGCAACATCGTGGGCTCGTGACGTGGCCGAGAGCGCGCTGAATGGTTTCCCGTGGCAGGCGAGCATCGGCGCCCAGGTGATCGAGCGTGAATTGGTGGCTGAAGGAATTAAGGTAACCGTCAACGGCATCGCATTCCCGGGGCCGCTGTATGTGATTCGGAAATCAGTATTGAGAGAAATTTCGTTCGTGGGCGAGGGTGCCGACGGCAAGACATCGGCCAGCGTCGCCGCGAATAGACTACAGGAGAAAACGGAAATGAAGACTTTTGCCGAATGGCTGAAGGCTCAGGGCATTGACGATGCGAAGCTGAGCGACGACGAGAAGAAGACGCTGCATGCGAAGTTCGACGCGGAACAGGTGCAGGCCAAGGCTCCCGAGAAGCTGACGGATCCGCCCGCTCCTCCGGCCACAGAGCCCGCGAAGCCGCCGGTGGTCGAGGTTGCCGCCGCGGCTCCCGACACGATCGCGGAGCGGCGCAAGGCGGAATCCGCCGAGGTGCTTCGCATCGAAGCGATTCACAAGGCCTGCGGCGGTAAGCACTCCGAGATCGAGGCGAAGGCCATCGCCGAGGGTTGGAGCGAGAAGGAGACCAGGGTCGAGGTCCTGCTCGCGAGCCGGCCCGCAGCCCCGGCGATCCAGGTCCCGCAGAACGTGAGTGGGCCGACCGTGCTCGAGGCGGCCGCTCTGATGTCGGTCCTGCCGTCCTCGCGGTTGGAAAAGCTCTTCGCATCCCCGGTGCTCGACGCGGCCCACAAGTTCCGCGGGATCGGCATCCAGGAGCTGGGCGAGCTGGCCTGCGGGCAGCGGCTGCCGCGTTTCACACGCGACAGCGACGGCTGGCTCCGTGCCGCATTCAGCACGGTCAGCCTCTCCGGGATCCTGGCGAACCTCGCGAACAAGATGCTGCTCGAGGGCTTCCTGTACGTGGAGGACTCGTGGCGGCGTGTCTGCCGGATCGCGAGCGTCAACGACTTCAAGCAGCATACCCGCTACCGGCTGACCGGGAGCTTCAAGTTCCAGAAGGTTGCCGCTGATGGCGAGCTGCAGCACGGCACGGTGAGCGAGCAGACGTTCACGCAGCAGGCGGACACGCACGGGATCATGTTCGCACTGACGCGCCAGATGATCATCAACGATGACATGGGCGCGCTGGCGGACATCCCCCGGCAGATCGGGATGGGCGCGGCCGAGGCCATCGCCGATGCCGTATGGACGCTGGTACTCTCCAATCCCACGCTGGCCGACGGCTTCGATTTCTTCTCGACCGATCACGCCAACTACGCATCGGGTGCGGGCAGCGCCCTGTCGGTCGACGGCCTGACCGCCGCCGAGGTGCTCTTCGCGGATCAGACCAAGCCAAACGGCCGCCCGCTCGGGATCATGCCGAGCGTGATCCTCGTGCCCACCGCGCTCAAGGTGGTAGCCCAGCAGCTCTACAAGGACACGGTGGTCAACGAGACGACCACGGCCAACAAGCCGAAGCCGAACAGCAACCCGCACGTTGGGAAGTTCGAGGTGGTCAGCTCCAGCTACCTCTCGAACAGCAGCTTCACCGGCCACAGCTCGACGGCGTGGTATCTGCTGGCCGATCCGAACCGGCTGCCGGCGTTCGAGGTCGGGTTTCTCAACGGCGTGGACCGGCCGACCGTCGAGCGAGCCGATGCGGACTTCAACGTGCTGGGCGTGCAGTTCCGCGGCTACATCGACTTCGGCGTGAAGGAGCAGGACCATCGCGGCGCCATCAAGATGGCCGGCGCGTAGTCGAAGATGCCCCCCATCGTCGTCCGGTGTGCGTGATTCCGCCGGGCGGCGATTTCCCTGATTCGAGTACTCAACGTTTTCACGTTCACTTCCTGTTAGGAGCATCACATGACCTTCGAAGCGACATTCGTGAAGGACGGCGTGGCCATCGATTACACGCCGGCGGCCGACGTCAATGCCGGGGACGTCGTCGTCCTCGGCAGCATTCCGTTCATTGCAAAGAACGACATCGAGGCGGACGCGCTCGGCGCCCTCGCGGCCGAGGGCGTGTTCGACGTGCTCAAGGACGGCTCGAGCTTCACCGCGGGCGATGCCGTCTACTGGAATACCACGGGCACACCGGTTGGCGGCTCGGCGACCGGAGCGGCCACGAGCACGGCCGCAGGCGCGTATCTGATGGGTGTCGTCGTCAAGGACGCGGCCACGGGCGACACCACCGTGCGCGTCAAGCTCACCGCCGCCATGCGTACGACGACGATCGCCGGCAACGTGACGGCCCTCGATATCACCGGCAGCGACAGTTCGCTCGGCATCAACGGTAAACCAGAGGCGACCGGCACGGCCGGTGGCGTTGTGATTGCCGGCGGTGCCGGCACCGCCGGCAACGCCAACGGTGGTCCTCTTACGCTGCGTGGTGGAGCCAAGGACGGCAGTGGCACCGATGGCCCCATTGCTATTGGCGACGTCAATACCGCATCCATTTCGATAGGTGTGATGCTGACCATCCCCACGGCCACGGTTGCCGCGACCGGTAGCAATCAGAGTGATGCGGCGCCGATCACCACGGGCTTCACGCTGGTCACCGCAGCCGACGCCACCAAGGGCGTCAAATTGCCGGCGGCCGCCGCCGGCCTGGTCTGTATCGTGAAAAACAACGTGGCCGCCATCCTGAAGGTGTGGCCGAACACCGACGACGCGATCAATGCCGTGGCCGCCAACAGCAACGATACGCTGGCGGCCAGCACCGCGGCGTTCTATGTTGCCTACGATGCCACGACCTGGTACACCATCCCGCTACTCGGATCGTAGTGATGGGATAGCCGCCTACAGCGCGGCACTACGGGGGGAGCCGGGCAATACCAACCGACTCCCCTCACTGCAAACCTACCGACGGGGCGGATCTGCGTATCTGCCCCATCACCTGAACCGTGGGGAGCCTGCCAATGCCATTGCTCAGCGTCTGTGTCTGCCATCGCAACCGCATCAAGGTTTTTGCCCGGTGCGTGGATTCGCTCTGCAGGTCGCTGGGCGAGTGCAATCAACAAGCCGAGCTGGTCGTCTGTGAATGGCCGTCCACGGCACCAGAAGCGCCGCTTGCGCACTGGCTGCCTTCTATCTGCACGATCCCCGTCAAGACGATCCGCACTACCCGTCCATTCAGCCGTGGCCTCGGCCGCAATGTTGCGGCCGAGGCGGCACAAGGCGATTGGTTGTTCTTCCTGGATGCCGATATGCTCGTCGTCCCAGGGGGCATCCGCCGGGGCATTCAGTTGTTGGGCGAAGGAAAAGCATTCTTCCCGGGGTACGAGCGGCTGAGTCAGGACGGAAAAGAGCGTACGCCTGGCATTGGAACTGGAAACAGCTTCTGTACACGCGAACAATGGACGCTCGCCGGCAAATTTCCGGAACAGTCCAGATGGGGCGGCGAGGACACGAAGTTTTGGCGATGGTTCGTCGAGCGCCGACTCGCGGTCCGCGAGCCGGTCGAAGGCTTCCTCCACCAGTGGCATCCCGGACGAGGACCAGACCATGCCGGTTGATCCCTACGCATCCCACATCGCAGTCCTCGCGGCCGTCATTCAGGGCACCGAGGGGCCCGTGCTCGAATGCGGAGCCGGCGTCTACAGCACACCGCTCCTGCACGCGCTGTGCGCCGCTCGCGGTCGTGAGCTCGTCACGATCGAGACCAACGCCACGTGGGCGAAAGAGCTGAGCAGCTTCTTCATCGGCACACATCGGTTCGTCAGCCCGCAGAAGCTCGCCGATGAGCCGATGCTCCGGTGCGCGTGGGACGTGGCGTTCGTCGATAACGGCCAGTTCGAGCGCGAGCCCTGCATCCGGGCACTCGCATACGTGGCGCGTTTCATCGTCGTCCACGACACCGAGCACCCCGAGCTTTATGGCTACGAGCCGCTGCTTTCGAAGTTCGCACATCGCATCGACCTGCTCTCGCGCCCCTGGCAGGTCAAGACCTCCGTGGTTTCAAACATCGCATCAGTCGACTGGTTGAAAGGCATTTTGCCGTGATTCCTCGTCTCATTCATTTCGTGTGGATCGGTCCGCCGCAGCCCGAGTGGGTGAAGCGGAACATCGCGGAGTTCCGCCGGCTGAATCCCGAGTACGAGATCCGCGTGCATGGCGAGGACGCGCTCGATCCTGCCTATCGCCCGATATATGACCAGATGCCGGAGCTGGCCAGCAAGGCCGACCTGATTCGCTACAGCGTGCTCGCACGCCAGGGCGGCTGGTACTTCGATACCGACTGCTTCCCGTGCCGGCCGATCGCCCACGCCGAACGCGCCTGGCAGCTCGATGGCAGCAGATTGTTTCTCGTGGAACAGTACGAGCCGGCATCCCCGAAATGGCTGGGCAATGGCGTGCTGGCTGCCTCGGCCGATAGCCATGTCTGGCCGATCATCCGCGCGATGATCCTGGCGACGAAGCCAGCCGGCACGCTCACCTATGGCCCGAAGCTCGTGAGCCGGTTCGCCCACGAGCATCGCGACCTGGTCGAAATCTCGCCCAAGCCCTGGTGGTACGGGGTGACGCCCGAGATGGCCGGAAAGGTCTACCGGCGGCTGGTCGCCGGCGATATGGGGTTACTGCGTTCGCTCGTCGAGACGGGCGGGCAGCTCCCGTTCACCGTGCATTTGTGGGCACGAATGTTCAGTGCGAATATCGAGAAGCCCAAATCGCAGGCGTTGCGTATAGTGGGCAATGGACCCAGGCTCGCGGTGATTGCAGGCGGGCCAAGCATACTTTTTGCTGCCGACAAGCCCTGGATGAGCATCGCCGAAGGCCTGCGGCCTCTCGGATTCCGCACCGAATTCCACGACCAGGAAGCCGGAGCCAAATTCATCGAGCGCTGCAGCGACGTGCCCGAGGTCGTGTTCATCTGGAACGGCATGCGCGAGCCGGCCTCCCTGGTTGTCGCCGAGGCAGAGCGACTGCACGTGCCGGTGATCAGACTCGAGCACGGATTCTTCGACCGCCGGCTCTACAGCCAGGCCGACCACGAAGGGATCCTGCACTGGGCGTCGTGGCGGCGCCTGTTGCGGCAGCCGGCCCCCGCCGATGGTGCTGCTCGGTTGGCTCGGCACTGCTCGCAGATTCAGCCGATGGAGCGCCGCAAACTGGGCTACGTCCTGGTGCTCGGCCAGGTGCTCGGCGATACGCAGCTTCTGGCCAGCGAGGTGCAGGGCCCGCTCCCGTTGCAGCGAATCGTCGCCCGCGCGATGCCCAAGGGCGTGCCGGCGTTCTTCCGTCCGCATCCGCAGTGCGTGCATCAAGCGCTGAAGCAGCAGAGCAAGCGCCATGACTATCTGCCGCTGATGGGCTATGGGATCGAGCGCCAGGCCTATCGGGCGAACGGATCCGGCACGGGGCTGACCGAGGCGCTCGCCGGTGCGCGGTTCATCGTCACGATCAACTCCAACGCGATCAACGAGGCGCTGATCGCGGGCGTGCCGTGTGTTGCGTTCGGGCCGTCGCTCGCACTTGAGGCCAGCGTCGTCCATCCGATTCGCGAGCAGACCGCACGGGCCGACTTGCAGGCGATGCTCGACGGCTGGGTGCCCGAGCAGGTCCAAGTCGAAAACTATCTCTGCTGGCTCGCCTGCCGCCAGTGGACACCGGCCGAGTTCGCCGATCCGCACGTTGTTGGCAAATTGCTCGCCGATGCCGGGGTGCCACTTGAGTTGTCCGAGCCGCCGGTAGCGGAGTCCAGATGCATCGAAATTGAGACTGCCGCGCTATCGAGCGCGGTGTAGAAAGGACTTCCAAAATGGGACAGCAGAAAAAATGGTCGCAGGCCGCCGACCTGCTCATTGACGACGACGGTGGACTGGTAACGCATCCGGCAAATGCCACGATCACCCCTATCATCACCGTCGTCTCCGTCAGTGCCAGCGCCAAGCTCTCGGCACTCCTGACGCTGAATGCCGCCACGAAACGAATTACGCTGCGGCCTCACGCGACTGGCATCTACATGGACAATGGCACGGCGTCCGCGGCTTCCGATCCGCTGGGCACGAACAGCATCGAGATGAACGGTACGCCGGCACTGCTGGGCGAGTTGCAGTTCTACGCGGCGGCTGCTATCGGAATGACCGTGATAGAAGAGGGCTAAACGATGAAGATTCAGCGACTCAATGAACCAGACGCTCTTTATGGGCTGCCCAAGACACTTGATAGAAGCACAAGTGATCTGATGGCTGACCCTTGGAGCAGCGGCACGGCCTATGTGGTCGGTGCTCTATGTTTTGTTGGAGTGACGATCTATCGTTCAATCCAAAATGGCACAAACAAACCACCTGCCACAGAGCCAACCTACTGGGAAGTGTTTGCCGTAGCCGAGAGTGATGGAGATTTTGATATCGGTTCTCCCAGTAAAGGAGAGAGCCGTAGACAGATCAACTTGGATGGGACAGTCACTGACTTCGTTCTTGGAATCGACTATCCGCTCAATCCCACGACGATGGACGTGGTGAACGGCACAGGCGTGGCTGTGCCTGCGGGCGCGTGGGCAGGCACTCCTGTGACCTATGTAAAGGGACAGATGGTTTCGAGCAATGGGACCGTCTACATTGCCAAGATCCCAGTGCCGGTTGACATTCAGCCTGGTGTGACAGAAGGGTGGGAAACTTATTGGGGCGTAACAACCTGGGCCACTAATGCTGCGGCTTATCCCACGGCGGTTGGTCGAACATGGACATCGGCAATTCTCGCGTGTGCGGGCCTGACGTGGAATGGCTCGTCTGATTGGCGACTCCCTACTGTTCAAATGATTCTCGCAATGCTTCCGAATTTCGCGGGTGGGACGGTGTGGGGCGCGAACCCCTGCGTCAATAAGCGATTATTCCCAGGATTGCCTGCCTCGGGGAATTACTGGACGAACACGCGGAATCCGAGTGCTTGCACAGGCTATGCTTGCTGCTATGACTCTCAGTATGCTCAAATAACCCGGATAGCAATGACAATAGCGACATACTTGGCTTTCCCTGTGCGTCCGACAAAGCACGTGCGTGAGACCATCGTTCTCAATGACCCCTACGAGGGTGTCACTTGGGGTGGGCTGACGCCTGACACGCACGCCAAGGCGGCCTTGCACGTCCATACTACAGCATCTAACTTGACGGCTCCAGGGCATATTCCAGCCGAAGTGACACCTACTGCTCAGATCGACGCCTACCAAGCAGCGGGCTATAAGATTCTCTCGTTGACCGATCACGATCAGGTTGAGGCACATCCGTGGGAGACTC
>Ga0307377_10004433_pt1 | contig 15380 bp, 7 predicted proteins | sample TR3MG_FD_202535 | JGI IMG/M metagenome (GOLD analysis project Ga0307377, IMG submission 202535) | Soil microbial communities from Risofladan, Vaasa, Finland - TR-3 | ecosystem: Environmental > Terrestrial > Soil > Coastal area > Acid sulfate soil | place: Finland: Risofladan, Vaasa | collected... | reverse complement strand
TCGACGATTTCTGGTTCATGATTGCATTCCAGGCACTCAGCCATTATTGTGACGACCGATCGCCTTTACTATCAGCCTGAAATAGCTTTTCCCAATAAAAAAACGTCACTTAAAAGGGCAAAGCGCCCGAAATCCGTCTCGATGCAACGCTCGCCGAAGGACCATCTCCGGTCTCGTATCACGACGATGCACCGAAGCCATGATTCTAGATCTCGTGGATCTATCGACGGTATCCATGTCTATACGGCGAGTTCTATCACTCCGGTCGTGATGAGCGCTTCCAGATGCCGTTGCAGGCTTTCCGGCGCAGCTCCGCCTCGGATCAAAATTCCCAGTTCCATATTCCTTTCCATGGCAGCTACCGATAGGTTGGCGCTCGTGATGAAGGCCATGGAGCCATCGGCTACGGCGCACTTCGCATGGACGGAATTCCTTTGCGTATCGGTTGCCTGCTTCGAACTTTCTGACCACACATAGAACCTCGAGGTAGGTAGGGCCGATTTCAGGACTGCGATCGAGTCATGATCGATCCTGCCTCCATGCGCCTGCGATGACTCGAGGAGGATGGATATCCCAACGCCCCTCGAGATAGCTTTTCTCAGGGCTCCGACTATGCTATCTACCCCATAGGCGACGAAGCTGACGAGAAAGATCCTAGTCATCGCCGAATCGATCAGTTCGCAAAGAACTTGCTCTGTATGGCGAATCGGAACGAGTCCCGTCGATGGCCCTGTCCAAACCAAATCGATGGCGCCACGGGATTCCATGATCGATGCGGTACGAATCGCCGTTTTGAAGGCGGATGCGATTTCGGCTGCCTTTATCGTCGGTGCATTTTCCCAAGCAGAAAAAAACTCCGTGATCAAAGCTTGATCTACATTAGGCCCGAAGGCCCTCTGGATGCGATCACGATTCATCGCTCCATCCAGCTTCAAGATAGTGTCTGCTACGATGTCTATGCGGTCGGCATGGGTCACCACTGCCAGTTCCGCTATCACCATCCAGAGATCAGCCATGCCGACTCGTTTCATCGGCAAAGAAAGCGGCACCGCCAAAAGCGAAGGTATCGATCAGGAGTGACCGATCGAGATAGCGGTTCGCCTTCTCGCAAGATGTTTCCGAAACGAAGGAGCAGGCGTGGCAAGCCGCCCCATGCAAGGACCTGTCCTTTTCCGGATCATGCTCGGAACAGAGCGGATCCGACGAACAAATGGCGGCCCTCGCCAATGCCTGTTCGATCATCCTGCCCAGGCTCTCCGGCTTCCCCAACTCGATAAGACCGCCTAAGGTTCCATCTGAATCGGCCGCGGCAGTATACAGGAGCACTCCCGCCATCGGCGCATCGCCGGCGGAGCTCGCGTAAATCCTTTCGCGGATACTGGCAGCGTTGTAGCCGCACTCCAAGGCGAATTCACGCATGAGCAGGTGCGAGAAGGTATGGAGCATCGCATATCGTATTCCCGGGTATCCGGCTTCCGGCTCAAGGCGCCTCGCGTTTCGCCATCCTCTATGGCCAGCTTTCATTCTAATATCGCAAGCCTTAACGCTAGTCCTTGATTCCCATACGCGAACAGATGCCTCGTCGAATCTCAGGAATATGCCTTCTCCATGAACTTCCGTAGCTGGAACCCATTCGGGACTTTTCCGGCAGAGAGCCGCCATCGGGGGGCGCTCATCAGGTGATGCCGATTCTTCGGGGGCTTCGACCCGAGTGTAGCCGACCAAGGCATTGACTTCGCGGAGTCGTTTCAAAAGGAGAACACCACCGATTCGAGTCGCATACTTCGAGGGAGGTTCGATACGTTCGCTCAGGAAATGCGGCCAATCGGTAGGTGGATTGGGGTGCGTCAACACCACCCACTCAGGGAGCTTGACATCCCTTTCGGCCACAACCGGCTCGCCGCCTTCTCCTTTATTCTTTCTCTCGATCGCCCTCCAAATCTCCCCCGCGACATAGCGATCCAGGCCAGGTAGTATCCCCCGCTTCTTGAATGCCTTGAGAAACCCCTTGAGCTCGGTTTCGTCTTCGACGTCCTTCAGGTCTTCCCATCCATCCTCTACGAGTTGGGTCAGCGTATCACCGATATGCGGAATCGCCAGCACCGAAACCGTTATTGGAAACCAGCTATTCGTGGCGCCGAGGAGGACGGTACGGGCCTCCGCACCGCAGTCTTCGTCATAATCATCGAGGTGCGGGTGCCTTCCACGGCATGCCGGAAGGTATTTCTTCGCTTCGATGCCAAAGGCATGGACGAGCGACCGTGCGGATCCACAGGTGTCGCATTTTACCCAGAGATTTTCGGTCTGGAGCGAAGCCCCACGCTCGAAGAATCGCAGGGTACCCTTGCAGGTGGATGGACCACCATGCACGTACCAATTCCATGGGAAATCATCCAGATGCCCGTTGCGACAGGCGAGGAGGAAACGGGCGGGAACCGCATCGGAGTGGGAACCCTTTTCGCACCCGGTATGGAGGTAATGTGTCTGATCGGGGCGATAGGGATTCTCCTTGAGGCTGAAGAGTCCCGAATCGACCTCCGCCAGAAGTCCACATCTCACGCAACGGAGCCAGCGCGGAAAGGGACGCACGGCTACGCCTATCTTGCCTTCCGGCGAGAAGGGGTCGATGTTTTCCTCGGTTACGACCGGAGGCATGCGCAGCCGCTGTACCTGGGGCCCCAGGATCATGCGCACCGCTTCGAGCAGCCTGGATTCCTCGATGGGTTGGCATCGCCTTTCCTCCCAACGGTCGAGTCCCATCGCTATCACCGAGAGATTCGGGAGGTCTATCAGGGCGCCAGGTCCGTAGGACCAAAGCAACTGGCTTGGCCGAACCGTTCCGACAGAAGTCTTGTTCATTCCGTACCTCCCGAGGGGGGAGTCGTCGGCTTGATCTTCCATGCAGGGCCTTCGGGCAAGCTGTCCGAATCCATGACCAGTTGCACTCCAGCCTCGACCTCGCGCAGTGAAAGCGGAACCGTAAACCTATCCCATGGTTGAAACCCTGGCTTTTTGAGCAGAGCTGCAATGTCGGACTGACCTTTCTTGTGTCCTTTGCCCGCCTCGTAACCTAGTCTGCGTCCCCCGCGAGTGGCTTCCTTGACCCATTCATCGCATCGTTCGCCTATCATGCCGTCGACAAGATTTGCCGTCTCGGTAGTCCCTGTGACCCTGCCGCCTCTCCGCGAAATGATTTCCTTGAGCATGCCTACCTCCGGTCTGGCTATGCCGTCCATACGACTCGCTCCGAGATTCGGCTTGTACTCCTCGTCACCGAGCCGGAGATAACTCACCATCGTTCCCGTCAAGCCGCGATCGAGGGCCCTCGGCGCGAACGGTGTCACCGACTGCGCCTCCACGTGCTTGTAGAAGGTGGCATGGTAATGTTCGAAGGTTTCGTAATGGGAAAGATCTCTCGGCCTCGACCAGGTGAGGACGGTGCATACGAGTCCCGGGAAGAAGCGCCCGACGCGGCTCGTCGCCTGGATATACTCGGCGGTATTCTTCGGCTGCCCGTTGACCGCCATGAGACCGAGACGTGAAACGTCCACGCCGACGCTCAGCATATTCGTGGCGAGCAGAACGTCGATCGCTCGATCTTCGTCCTTGTTCCATGATTGCCTGAAGCGACCAGTCGCGGGATCGATCGCAGCCCTGAACATGATCTCGAGTTGATCTAATTTGCGAGGGATATCCTTGCTGGAAACCCGCGAAGTCAATTCGTCTACGACTTTCACGTTGCGTTGCGCCAAGCCCGGCCGCGCGACGTGGCTCATCTGGACGCGGTATGATCGCGTCTGGACATCGTCCTCGGCGAGGCGTTTCATACCACCAAGTTCGCGCAGGGAATTGAAATACCCTACGACAGTCATCCACGGATCGGCTGCCGGACCGAATCGCTCGAATAACTCCTCGGCAGCCGTAAGCAAGGCGGTATAAAGCCGTATCAAGACGGCGGGACGGGCGCTTCCCGGAGAGCAAATTCCCAAATACCTTCTTCCCGGCTTTTCAGTGGTAGGCCTCTGGATCGAGAAGAAATCATCGCCTACCTCGAGGCCGTGCGGGGGAAAGACGGATACGCCCCGAAGGAAGATGTTGTTGACCTGCTCGCTTGCCTTGCGCACCGTCGCTGTAGATGCGATGACTTTCGGGCGAATGGATTTTCCATCCATCTTCCATGTGCAAAGCTCGTCGACCGCCGTCTCGTAGAGCGCGACCATCGTTCCCAAGGGGCCGCTGATAAGGTGAAGCTCATCCTGGATAATCAGGTCGGGCGGTCGTATCGAAACGATGTCCTTCACATCCACCGAGGGCAAGCTGTTTTTCTTGGGATGTTTACCATTGCACTTCGAATCCGGCCAGAGCAGCCCATGCCGGGAACATTCCTTATGCACCTTCCCGAATAAGGTCCCGACTTGGCCCCTCCATGCCATCATGGCGAACTTGTCCACAGTCGCGATCAACATACTTGGAGGGAAACGGTATATTTCGTCGTCGACGAGAAGAATGGGCAAGCCAATCTCCTTCGACTTGGCTCGACTGAAATCGCACTGCCCTAACTTATCGCCGCAATAGATGAGGGTTCGCCCTATATCCTGGTCGAAGCGGCGAACCTCGATGTCGCGACCTGGAGCGATTTCCGAACCACACCACGGGCAGTTGCTCAATTGCGCAGGGGTGGAACGAGTCGGACGTTTGCCTTTTCGCTCCGCCTCAATCGCCTCGTGGCTGTCCTCGGTATCGTTGGGAGTGACACGTTCGCCGACCCACAGTCCCAATGTGAAGGGTGTCTTCCCCCATGTCTTCTCGTCTGCACGCCTGATCGTCTCCATGGCGCAGAGTAGCGTCGTTGCCCGCTGGAACTGCTGGACGGTCAGTAGCCTAAGGGTGTAGCGCATTATCACGGATAGACCGCGGCTCGAATCTAGGCCGCCAAGCGAACCTTGTAGGCGACGGATGGCCATCGTGAAGGCCGCGATGCCGAGATAGGCTTCCGTCTTTCCGCCGCCGGTCGGAAACCAGAGCAAATCGGCCAATGCGTCCACCGGCCTCGTTCGATCCTTATGCGTGGGATCGGAGAGCGCCGGAATGGCAAGAAGGATGAACGCCAACTGAAAGGGACGCCAGGAACGGTTCTTCGGCTTGTCGAATTCTGCAATATTGGACTTCCCTCCACGACGCCTATCGAGAGCGAAGATGCTTCTCACTCGCTGTGCGGCCATCGCCTCGTTCGCGAAGCGGAAGGCGACGAGCGCCTCATCGTTCCTTTCCAGAACGGTGATTCCCTCTCGAAGGCGTTCCAGGACGCCATCGCATCGAGCGAGGGCCTGCCCGGCGGCTGTCTCGTAGCCTTCGGCATCAATATTCTTGCGAGCATTCCCTTCCCCGATCCAAACTTCGTAATCATCAATCAATATTCTGATTGCCGCGAGGATGTCAGGGCGGTCCATTTTGGCTAGCCGTGCCATGTCGAGAAGACCATCGTTAAGAAGCCGGCGCATGGCGGGACGATCGCCCGTTTCCAATCCTGGAGCCTCGGTTACGGGTACTTCGTATTCGGGCATGACACGCGTACTTATTTCCACAGCACGTTCCGGCTCTCCTGGCAGAACCTCCGCATGGACCGCTACGCCATGTCCGACGGCGAATTCAACCTTTCGCCGATAGATCATCTCCAGGGAAGCGCGCTCGGCATCGGCCAAGTCGTCACCGAAGACCGGACGGCGAAGGAAGATCGCTTCGCCTTTCGGGTGCCTCAGAATGAGCTCAGGTTGGAAGACCCATGCCTCATCCTGATTGTGCTCCGGCATGGGTTGGTAGTTTACGAGGAAAAGCGTCACAAGCCGTTCCCCAGAAGGCAATGGGGGCCGGACCGTTCCTTGAACAAACACATAGGGACAGTCTTTGTCCGGAGCGAACGGCTTTATTGTTCCCGGATGCAAGGGTATCGGGACCGTATTGCCTGATGGGTTTCTCTTCCATGCCCGTAGCGGCTTGCCATCGTCTCCAGTCTGTTCTTCGCTCGTAGTCCGATGGTATCGTCCCCAGCGCACTTCCAATTTCAATGCTTCGACGGAACTATCCACGCAGACTGTCAGGCCGAGGGACGAAGGAATAAAGGATTGATTCTTTGAAGCATCCGCTTCCTTCGTGTCATCACTATCCGGGTCCGTTGTCCCGGTAGCAGAGGCGAATTCCTCCCCAGGAAGGGTACGGCGTCCCGCTTTGTCTCGGCCCTCCCCAGTCTCCTCCAAAGGCTTGAGGTCGGAGGGAGTTTTTCCGTCATTGCCGCCGTCGTCATGAGCAGATGGCCCATGCAATCCATCAATATTATCGCCTTCCTCCGAGGTGCGGGGTGAGAGTTTCCCAACGAGGTAGCGGTCACGAACACTCATACCGACGATTTCTTCTTGCGGTCCGCCAGCCGGACCGAGGAGATCGTCCATTACGGCGATCTGCAGAAGTTCACGGATATAGGCTTGCTCTTGCGGAGACTTACCTTCGATAACCGGAAGAGCATAGAAATCCTTACCAGTCACGGTCTTCAAAGCGTTCTCATAGACTTCCCAATCAAGTCGAGATATTGTTGCGGTGGTATCGGTGATCTTGATGCCAAGGTCGGTTGCGGTCCGTGCGGGACGGATCGGTAAGAGTCCATCCATGTAAAGTGTCGTTTTCCCATCCTCAATGTGAATGCGGTATAGCCGTGCAAATGCCGAGGCTGAGAGCGCACCATTGAGATCTTCGGCAAACACTAGTGCGTCGCCTTCCCGAATTCCAAGAGAAGTAGAAGTATTAGTGGCTACTGACCGGATCAAACCGTCCGTTCTTATCGATCCGCTCGGACGAATGAGCCAGCAACTCGGTCGCACCGTGGAGACACTGCTTGCCATTTTTGAACCTCTTCTCCAGTTCTTCTGTCTTCAAAGCTCGACCCGCGAAAAGTGCGGGTAGATCCGGTAGAATTTCTTGAATACCTCGAAGGGGTCGGTTCCCATGTCTGAGGAGGGGAGCTCGAATCCGAGCCTCGCCTTGGCGTCGTCGTTCGACTCCATCGTCAGTCTCTCCAGGGTCGAGAGTGCCGGGAGGTCGAACCGGTGGGGCACATCGGGTGTCGCATAGAACTCCCAGCCCTTCACGAGATCATCGATGCTTGTATCATCCTTCGGCGCGACTACCAGTGCGGCGGTGACCATCGGCTGACCATCGGCATAGTGCGTGGCGAGCGCCCACACGACGCGGCGATCGCGGAAGCTGAGCGCCTCGTTGTCGACGGCCAGTTTCATGGCACGCAGGAGGCTCAGCCCGTAGGTCTTGAAGGTCATGCCCTCGGCGGTGAGACCGCTTGGAAACAAGGCGCCAAGTCGCTCCTTAAGGCGTGCAAGGCGCCACTCCTGGATGGTCGGCTTTTCCGAGCGGTCCTCCGACACCTCGCCTTCGATCTCGACGGAGAGGTCCTTGGAGTCCGGGCTTCCGAGGGACGTGGGGTTCGCGTTGAGCGTCACACGGAGGATGCTGCCGATGGGTACAGTGCCGATCGTACGGGCGAAGCGCTCGATCTGCGTGGTGATGCGCTTGGGTTCGGTGTAGTCGAACCAGATGATGGTGGGTGTGCCGAAGTCGCTCTCGTCGAGGAAGTCCTCAAGGGTCTTGTGAACACACTCTATGGAGGCTATAGGCCGATTGAAGAGCTGGCGCTTGTGGATTTGTTCTTCGACCTCAATGCACGTCATCTTCGCGATGCCGAGCCGCCCATGGACCAAGCGGAAGTCCTCTAGGAATGGTCCGCCAAGCCCGACGTAGTGGTACTTTTCAAGAGCGAGCTTCGGCGCCAGTCGCATCAAGAGAGATAGGAATAGCTCGCGGTCCACGGCTTTGTTCGGCCGCAACCTGTAAGGTAGTGAAGATCCTGCGCTCATGGTTCAGCTTCCGCGCTTCTTGGCCTTGGCCAAGATCAGATCGAACGCTTTTTCACCTACATCTCCCGGCCTCGCGTTCTCATCATCAAGCAGCGCCTTACCTACGAGACGGATCTCTTCTACCGGTTTCGTGAACGTGACTCGCCGTGCAGAGGGCGTTTTGCTTGGGGGTTCAGGAAGAACCTTGTTCTTCTTTGGGTTGAACTCGATTCCTTCTTCGTCGGACTTCTTCGTGGCCGTGCGCAGCGCGATGGCTTCGATCGCCTTGCCGAGGGGCATCGGTCGAGCGTCCTCCCAGTGGCGTGCCTGCTGCTGTTCCGAATTGGCCTGATTCTTCCACTGATTCGTGTAGTCGATCCACACCCGCATGCCTTCTTTCATCTTCACGAGGGACTCGAGCCAGACGTTCGACGATGTGTCGAGCGAGCGCTTTGTTGTCGTCACGGGAAGCTTGTCGGCGTGCTTCGAGCGGAACTCTATGATGCCGGTGATAATGGCAAACTGCGGGTGGTAGAGGGGGAGGCCATCCCCCCAACCCGTGAGGCGGCTTTTGTCACCCACGATAACCGCGCGATCGTTGCAGAGGACTGTCCAACCGGCGGTGACCGACGAACGATCCCGCTCGAAGCCTGCGTCGTCATCTTCCTCGTCCCCGAGGGCACGGTTAGTGTTGCGCCCAACAGTGATTGACACGACGACCCCGTCAATAGCCTTACGAAAAACATATGGCGCAGGGCCGTCCTCGCGACTTGAGACGAGCACCTCTACACGTACGGGCTCTACGGGCTTGTCGTTGAGCTCCACCTTCAATCCCCACTGGAGGAACATGGTGAAGTGCTCAGAGATGGCGGTGCGGACCTTGTTCTCGAACGCTTCGTTCTCGAAGTGCCGGACGACACCTTCATAGAGGTCCTTGACGATGATTATCGTGCCAGATTGCGGAAGCCTCTCGCTAGCATTTGTCGGCTCATTGATCGGCAGCGGGTCCCAGTTCTTCGCATCGAGCCATTCGGAAGTGATGGGCACCTCGAACGTGTCATCGCCATGACGGGTACGCACCAGCGCATTCCTGCCCATCTTGAAGATCGCTCGTTTCATGCCCACGCCGTACATGCCGATGGTTTCGGTATCGGAGTCGCGATCGTCGTCTTGCTCTCTGCCCATCTTGAAGGCGTAGTTGATAGCGACCTCGCGCGGTATGCCTCCGCAGTTATCCTCAATCGAGAACTGATCCTTAGCCAGCTTGATCTTAACGATGTGCCGGCTGTAGTCGATCTTGTCGCCATCGGTTATGCGCATTGCGCCATCAAGGCAGTTGTCCAGGAGGTCGAGGATAGAGTCGTCGAGCCCGATATCTCGCGTCAGCATCGACACGAAGAATTGTTTAGTTGGACTCGCTTCCGCTTTGTCTGTACTCTGTCTCATCGACTGGTCCTCCGTGTGCTAACCTTCTTCGTCGCAGCATCGACCATGTTCCTCGAAGGCGGGGCATTGGACTTTGGTGGCTCCTCTAGATCAAGCAACCCAAGTTCGGCTGGCGCCGCTTTCCCGCAACTCGTCGTCGAGCTTCGCTTCGTGTGAGATGTCGACGCATTCTCCTCGTCGTGACGTAGGTGATTCAGCTCCGATAGGCGCCGAAGTACCACGGCGCGTGCGGCCTCAGAAATCGTAAAGCGCACATTCTTGCCGTGAGGTAAGTAAGCGACCCGATGGAATCCGTGATCTGGAATGATGTCCTGCCAGTCATATGCCCTTAGTATTGCGCAATCAAGACAGATCAGCTGCTCTCTGAACGCGACGATATCGTTGTCACGATTCGGCTTGTCATTGATCAGCTTTACCAACTCGGTGAGCCCGATGCCACGTTGCTTAAGCAAATTCTGCCGAAGTTGGTGAACACTTTCCCCCAACTCAGCAAGTGGAGCCATGTTCCCTGGGTTGGGGAAAGGGAAAGGGCTTACACACAATGTAGGGCTGTAGCGCAAATCCGACTTCATCTTCCCACCGTAATGCCAAGCGAACACAAGGTGAACGGAACTTTGAAGAACGCCGAAGATGGCAGGGTTGTCTGTCGCGATGACGATAAGCTGGCAGTCGAATACCTGATCCGGAGATACGAACGTAAAGGCGGTCGTGCTGCTGACGCGTGCAATAGCAAGCACACGCTCAAGGGGCTTCTCATGCTTTGCACAATCTTCGCTGCTAGAGAATTCACCTCTGCCTATCGCTTCGTGTAGACCGCGAGGGTTCGCTTCATAGAGCCACCAGTCGCGATTCAGCTTCGGCTTGGTAGCCGAGAGAGTTTGGCGATATGGCTTGACGCGCTCCGCCAAGAGGTGGAGCAGTTCTGGATATTCTCTATTGGCGCGCTCTTCACTCCAGTCCCAGAAGTTAATGGCGTACCGGCTGGCGGTTTGGCTCGCGGAGTTCAGGTCTTTACCGATCAAGAACGGTAATAGAACCCTTCGCATGTCGGGGTGTCGACCAAGGATCGACTCGGCCTCGTCACGCTCCAGGAAAAAACCGGTGCCATTAGGGATGGCACCGTAGAATGCAAGGTTTGCGTTGGCAGCAAGGGCAACCGGTTCCCACTGGGAGTTAGCATCGAGCGCATCGACGGCGGTGAGGTAGGATGAGATCTCCTTCACATCTTGGCCATCAAGCATTCGACGCCCTGTCCAAACGCGACGTGCGATTGTAACCATGCAGAAGTAGACGTTGGCGGTTCCTGGCCACTCTGCTTTCGAGTCTGCGCAATAGATCGTGCCATTTGCAGCTATGATTTGCTCAAGGCCAGCGATTCTTGTGTCACCCTCGGCAATCGATGACGTCGCGATCATGCCGATCGTGCCTGCCGAGCTGATAATCGTGTAGGCGCGCCAGAGGAAGTGAGCGCACAGGTCGGTATTCCCCGTGGACTTTGCATTGAGTTGAGCCAAATGCCGGTTGTAAATCCCGCCGTGTCTTGCCGTGACGTACTTTCCGAACAAGAACGGCGGGTTTCCAATAACTGCATCGAATCCCCGCGCCGTACGTTGGAAGGCTTCAGGGAACTCGAGCGGCCAGTGGAAGGGGTGACGCGGTTCTCCGTTCGGCGACTCCTTTGACAGGTCGGCGGTCGCGTGTTTGGCTAGCATCTCGGTCGCAATCGCTTCGCCTTTCACGACGCGATCGGCTTCTGCCGCGAGTACGGCGAGCCGCTTCTCGACGACTTCCGCGCTCTCAGCCGCAAACACCACTCCGATTAAAGCGTCAGCCAGCATTTCGGCTGCTGCGAGCTTCTTGCGCGCGTCGACATCGAAGGTAGCCATCGCCTCGACGTCGCGGATGTCGCGGATGGGAATATCGTGCAACTTGTGGCGTATATCGACGGCCTCTGCGACAGCGCACTCGATTGCTTTGCCGAAAAGGCGCCCTTGCCGCATGGCCGTCGGGTCAAGCGATAGCTCTGCGAGCTGTTCGAGGCGGCTGATGCCGAGCAAACTGTCGCCGCTACGGAAATTGTGGTCGAGGAAGCCGAAGGGCCTTCCCTTGGCCATCGTGACGAGCCAAATAGATAGCTTGGCGAGTTCAACCGCAAGCGGGTTGATATCCACGCCGTAGAGGCAGCGCTCGGCGACAAGCCTTCGGGCGACGATTAAGCGTTCGTAGAGAAAATTCGGAAGCGGATCGTCCTTGCCTAGCGCAACAAGGACAATGCCATCTGCCGTGATCACCTTGCCTGCCACTTCCTCTCGTGCCCAGGCTTCGACAAGCCGCTCGGCCAGATATCGGCAGGCCTGGACGAGGAAGGCGCCGGAGCCCATGGCCGGATCGCAGACCTTCAGATCCAGAATATCGGCCGGGGGCTTGAGCTTCCAACGCTCGCGAGCCTCGCCTTCAGCGGGCCCAGTATAGACTACAGGCTCTAACGTCCTTTCGACGATGCTTTCCGTGAGTGACCTGGGCGTGTAATGAGTGCCAGTCTCCCGCCGATTAGGGCCGTGGACGACAGCGAACGAACCCGGCTTGTAGACAAGCATTGTGCCCCAACTATCGGCTTTGATCAGAGCAGCGAATGGCAGGAGGCAGCGGGCCAGCTTCTCGTCGCCGCCGCACGCATGGACGAGCCGGACGAGCGTATCGTCGTCGCCCGTATTATCCACGGCGCGGCGAATGGCGGCAGCGGATCGTCCTGTCATCTCGGATAGGGATTCGACAACTTTTTCGCTTCCATCGGTCTTCAGCGATTCCAGCTCGGTGAGTGTGATGGTTGGATGCCTAACCTTCTGCGAGCCGAGAAGCCCAACAGTGACCTTACCCAGCTTGGCGACGGTGTACTCGAGCAATCCTTCATAGACATGTCCTATCTGCTCGACATCGAGGGCGCGATAGGACAGGAGCTGCGCTCCCGCCCGTTGCTCCAGGACTTGAAGCGCGTCAAGAAGCAGAAGCACCGTGCGGTTGTCTATGGGTAGCGGAACGGCAAGCCCTTCTCGCCAAGTAGTCCCTTTAGCACGCCCTTCGAGGAAGGGGAAGCGGTCCGGATCGAAAAGGGATCCCCCCATCGCGGGCATGCGGAGGGCTTCGTGCTCGACACCTCCGTAGATTGCCCGGAAAACGGCAAGTATCCGCGACCAGGCATCGTGGCGCCGCTCGAGTACCTCTAGGCCGAAACGATCCGCATCTTCGCGCAAGCGGGCGCGGAGCGTCGAGATGGCATAGTGCTGATCGTATATTGGGTCGCCGAGGAGGAGAAGGTCGCGCTCCTCGGCGCATAGAGTGAATACCATCCTCATCATCACGGTCAATCCGGCTTCGTATAGTTCAGCCGGCCTTACGGATTCGAGAAGTGCTCCGTTTCGGTCCTGATCGGCCCGACCGATCGATTGGATCAGGATTTCTACCGCTCGCCTAACCTGCTCACCGAGTGTATCGGTAACCTCCTCCTGGAAGTCGGTAGATCGCGACAGAAGGGCGACAAGCGTATTTTCGCTCGGGCCGAAACATCGTCGGACTCCGAGAAGGGATTGGAAAGCCTTGAGTGTCACAGGCTCCTGCCACCAAAGTCGAGCCATCCATGCGGCATGTCCCGAGGTCGAGCCAACAGGGGCGTTGACCACCATCCAGCGCTCGCCATCCGTCACCAAGCCGAGGCGGACGTCGTTTGCATGGCATAACAAGGTCATGCGGTCTAGGGGAGATGCAAGCCACGAATCGCGCGAAGCCACTTTCTCGAGATCGGTTTCAGGCGGCCAGATCGAAACGAGCATCCGGTACTTTCCATCATCTCCAATAATGGCATAATCCGGTACGCAAAGCGTGCCGGTCTCCGGCGCGCGATACAAGCACCTGCCATCCAAAACCCTTCCGGATATGAGAACGGAATCTTCGTATTCCAGCATGTCCTGCAGGACCATGAGGACCCATGCAGCATGTATTTCGAGGAGCTGGGTGTCTCCTTCGTCCACGGCGTCCCGCCACTCCTCATAGGCTGAACGGATGCGTTGTCGACGAGGCGTCTCGACCTTCTCCAGACCCTGAGGGAATATTTGTTCCAGCAGCGCGGGTGCGAGGAAAGGTCCGGATATATCCACCAGTGAGAGCCATTCGACTTGTTCGGAGAACCTAATCATCATCTACCTCACATTCCCCGAGCTCATTTCAAGTCCGGCTGGCGTACTCCTCCACGTATAACCACAAGCACAGATGATCGCGGTATCAATTGGTATCCAATAATGCTTACCGCAGTCCTGGCACCAGACGAGAGCGACATGACATTCTCGACAACGTCCGGCGAGCCACCATAGAATCGTGCCATCTGGAAAAGTAGTCACGCCATCTTGATCCATGACGATGCAATCTTCTCCACACGAATCGCACATCTGCCATTTTTCCGGAATGACAAGGTCAAGGGCCTTCTCTAATGTAAGTAACCTAAGATCGCAGGATTCGTAGATAGCCTTCTTCGCGGCTGGTTCCGTCCAGCCATTTGATGCAACGATCACTGCTTTGTCTGAACCTGTAGCTTGCGCGAGCGCAAGCACCTCTTCTACGGTTTTAACGTCAATTGGGCCAGAATGAAACTTGGCATCAATTAGGACCTTGATCGAATGTCCCTTTGTGCCTATTTCTAGGAGCACGTCAATCTGCCGATTTTGGCCAGTCACTTTGTCTGGTACAAGGACATTTCTTTTGATAACACCTATGCCTTCCATTTGTTCGTAAAGACGAGCGACAGCTTCCTCATATTCTTGCCACTTCAAAGTCGCCCTTCCTTACGCGTTAATTCCTCGGGAACGAGAAACTCGACGGCGACCGGAAAGGTACGATCGGTGGGATCGGCATACCTGCGACCTATTGCGGCGATTTCCAACTTGCGTTCTTCCGGTATCCGGAGGAGACGCGATCGCAAAGCCTCCCGATCACGATTCGACTGCTCGAGCTCATCCGGAGGGAATAACTCGGCTTGCATGGGTCCCGCAAGTTCCTTACGAATCATCCTGTCCAGATCGGCAAGAACTTGATCGAGGTCCGTTTCCTCGGACTTGCGCCGTCGTTCGAGTGTGTTGCCCAGGTTCTCGAGGCGTTCCCTCGAACGGGCTTCGACAGCTTTGAGAATCTGGCTTTCCTGACCGGCGAATCGGAGGCGTAATGTATCGAAAGTACTGGCGCTAGGTTCCGTCGGAATGCTTCCGGCAAGCATTTCCTCGAATATGCCGAGAGTACGTATCCTCGAAAATCCTGCCTCTTTTAGTTCTCCGCCTGCCGTGGTCAGTTCCTCGTGCAGGCGATGATGTCCGCCCCCGGTGATGACCAAGCGCGACCAGACAATAACGATCGGCACATCGCTCATCGCACGCGGTATCGTCCGGACCGCTACTCTCTTGAGCTTTCGCCGATCCTCATGAGCCCACACTTCGGCCCGAAGGAGACGCAAGGACATCTGGACCAGTTTGTGTTCGAGATGCGCGAGGACGACGTCGTCGCGTCCTTTCGCCACCGCATGATCGAAGGTGATCGGCCTGCGTTTCCCGCTATGCGGATGCTCAAGCCCCCTAGTGGCCATCTCCCATGAACCCTTCAGCATTGGCACTTCGAATGCGGGGGAATCCGAACTCTGACCAAGTGAAATTTTCTTCAATGGTGGCTTGTCGGCTATTTCGAGGGCGATGGAAACGGATCTGGCTACCCTGTCGGCAGTCAGATGGTAACCATCTCTAGCTTCTAGGAGTCGCTGATGCAGTTTCGCTATCCGCTCCTGCAACTGTCGCTCGGCCACTACGTATTTTCTTGCTTTGCCGGCCCTGGCTTCGGCATCGCGGGTATCTATTTCTCGACGTCGCCCGAGCATAGTCTCCTCGATCTGCTTGGCGATGACCGGACCGACGCAACCGAGATCTTCTCGGATCGCTTCGACCTTGCGAACGGCGCGAAGGAGGAATTCCTGGTCGCCTTGGAGATCGCCGGGTCGGACTTCCG
>Ga0307377_10004432_pt1 | contig 15381 bp, 13 predicted proteins | sample TR3MG_FD_202535 | JGI IMG/M metagenome (GOLD analysis project Ga0307377, IMG submission 202535) | Soil microbial communities from Risofladan, Vaasa, Finland - TR-3 | ecosystem: Environmental > Terrestrial > Soil > Coastal area > Acid sulfate soil | place: Finland: Risofladan, Vaasa | collected... | reverse complement strand
CCACGGAGGACGAGACGGTCGAGGCCATGCGGGACGGGTTCGCGGTCCTGCACCGGCTGGGGCTGACCGGCGTGCACGACTACCGCATTATGGGCGGGGCGGACGGGCCGCCGGCCTTCCGCGCGCTGCAGCGGTTGCAGGCGGCGGGCGAGGTGGGGCTGCGGATATGGACGCACGTCCCGGGCGAGCGGCTGGACGAGGCGATCGCGCTGGGGCTGCGCACCGGCTTTGGCGACGACTACCTGCGCGTGGGCCACGTCAAGATGTTCTCGGACGGCGGCCAGGGCGCGCGCACGGCCTGGATGCTGGAGCCATACGAGGACGTGGGCCACTGCGGGCTCCCGCTGACGCCGATGGCGGAGCTGGCCGAGGCGATCCCCAAGGCCGACCGGGCCGGGCTGGCCGTCGCCGTCCACGCCATCGGCGACCGGGCCAACCGGGAGTTGATCGCCGTGTTCGAGCGGGTGCTCGGCAGCCAGGCGAGGCCTTCAGAAAGCCGCCCGACGGCGCGACCAGCAGCGCCGCATCGCATCGAACACGTGCAGAACATCCGCCCCGAGGACGTGGCACAGTTGGCGCGGCTGAACGTCGTCGCATCGGTGCAGCCACTCCACGTGATCGACGATTTGCCCATGACCGACATATCGGTCGGCGAGCGAGCGCGCTTCTCCTACCCCTTCCGCGACCTGTGGGACGCCGGGGTGACGCTGGCGCTCGGGTCCGATTGCCCCGTGTCCGACCCCAACCCGCTGTGGGGCATCCACGCCGCGGTCACGCGCCAGCAGCGGGACGGCACGCCCGCGGGCGGCTGGTACCCAAAGCAGCGGCTGACGGTGGCCGAGGCAGTGTGGGGCTTTACGATGGGCACGGCGATCGTCTCCGGCCGGGAGGCCTCCTTAGGCAGCATCACGCCGGGCAAGCTGGCCGACTTGGCGGTCCTCGACCGCGACATCTTTGCCATCGACCCGACAGAGATCCACCAGGCGCAGGTAGTCATGACCATATTCGACGGCCGGGTCGTGTACGAGCGTTGACACTGCACCCCACTTTGTCATTCCGAGCGACCGGAGGGAGTCGAGGAATCTCCACGCGCCCCGTCATTCCGAGCGACCGAAGGGAGTCGAGGAATCTCCCGCAAAGACGCAAAGACGCAAGGACGCAGAGGAAGTGGGGCTTTGTGTCCCATAGAGCTGGTAGCGGCTAGCTGCTCAGATGACAAGAAGAGGAGACGTATGCATAACAAGAAATTGCTATGGTGCGCGGTCGGATTGATGGTGGTTGCATCGATCCTGACTTCGTGCAGCAGCGAACCGCAGGTGAAGGGTGTGTTGGTCAAAAAGGACGGCCAGGCCTTTTCTGGCCAGGTTGCCCTCTGGAAAGCGATCGGAGAAAGCGCAGACGAGGGTGGAACAGAGCTCCAGATCACCTACCAAACCCAGTGCGATGATTCGGGAGCGTTCATCTTTGAGGACGTCGAGCCCGGAAGTTATGCCTTGACCTATCTATCTTCTATAGGTCAGATGGATTTCCTCAAGACCGACAATGGAGTCCCCCGTCTTATCGAGGTGACAGAAGGGCAACGCGTCGACCTGGGCGAAATCCAGGTCGGGCCGTGAAAACAGACCTGATCCTGCACAACGCCCGGGTCTACACCGTCGACCCGGCCCACCCGTGGGCGGAGGCGGTGGCCTGCGCGGGCGGCCGAATCGTGGCCGTGGACCAGGACGACGAGGTGCTGGACCTGGCCGGCCCGCGCACGCAGGTCATCGACGCCGGGGGCCGGTTGGTGCTGCCGGGACTCATCGACGGCCACGTCCATCTCCTGTGGTACGCGACCTTGCGGCGCGGGCACGAGGTGAACCTGTACGGCGTCGATAGCATCGACGAGCTGCGCCGCCGCGTGCGGCGCGCCGTCGAAAGCGCCGATCCCGGCCACTGGGTGTACGGGCGGGGGTGGGACGAGAGGTTGTGGGACGTGCAGCCGGCGCGGGCGTACCTGGACGACATCGCGCCGCACACGCCGGTCGTGCTGCGCCGCATGGACCTGCACACCTCCTGGGCCAACGGCGCGGCGCTGGCCCGGGCCGGGGTCACCCGGGAGACACCCGATCCGCCCGGAAGCTGGATCGAACGGGACGCCAAGGGCGAGCTGACCGGCATCCTGCACGAGTTCGGCGCCATCGACCTGGTCGAGCAGCACATCCCGCAGCCCGACGCGGCCACGCTGCAGCACTGGCTGCGGGACGCGATCGCCGAGGCCCACCGGCTGGGGCTGACGGGCGCGCTCGACGTGCGGCTGGCGAACGAGGGCCGCGAGTCCTTCCGGCTCCTGCAGGCGCTGAACCGGCGGGGGGAGCTGGACCTGCGGGTCCACATGGCGATCCCGGCCGAGTCGCTCACTGAAGCCGCCGCGCTGGGGCTGGAGCCCGGCTTTGGCGACGAGCGGCTGTGGGTAGGCCACGTCAAGGTCTTTGCCGACGGCTCCATGGGCGGTGGGACCGCCCACATGCTGGAGCCCTACGACGACGCCCCGGACAACGCCGGCATCGCCGTCACGCCGCCGGACGAACTGCGCGAGCTGGCCCGGCAGGCGGACGAGGCGGGGTTCTCGCTGGCCGTGCACGCCATCGGCGACCGGGCCATCCGCGACACCATCGACGCCATCGCCAAGTTCCCCCGCGACGCAGAGACCACCCCCAAGCTACCCCACCTGATCGAGCACGTGCAGGTGATCCACCCGGACGACCTGCCACGGCTGGCCCGGCACGGCATCGTCGCCTCGATGCAGCCGGTGCACGTGCTCTCCGACTGGCGGACGGCGGACCGCGTGTGGGGCCACCGGGCGCGCTATGCCTACGCCTTTCGCTCGCTGCTCGACCGGGGGACGCGCATGTCCTTCGGCTCCGACGCGCCGTACGAATCGTTGAACCCGATGGAGGGCATCTATGCCGCCGTCGCGCGGCGGGATCGAAGCGGCGAGCCGGAAGATGGCTGGTATCCCCAGGAGCGGATCAGCGTCGCCGAGGCGGTCCACGGCTTTACGATGGGGCCGGCATATGCGAGCGGGCGGCAGGGGGTGCAGGGGTCGATTGCGCCGGGAAAGTGGGCGGATATGGTCGTGCTATCGCGCGACGTGTTTCAGATCCCGCCGGACAAGATCGCGCAGACCGAGGTGGTTCTGACGATATTTGACGGCCGGGTCGTGTACCGGAAGGAGTAGAATGGATAAAGGAGAAAGTAAAAATGCCACTCTTTGGACCACCTAACGTTGAAAAGCTGCAGGATAAAGGCAATCTCGTGGGCCTGATCAAGGCACTGAGCTATCAGAAGGATGCCTCCGTGCGTGAGAAGGCTGCAAAGGCGCTGGGGGAGATTGGCGATACGCAGGCTGTGGAACCGCTTATCACCGCCCTCAAGGACAGTGATATGGACGTGCGTCGGGCAGCCGTCGAGGCGCTGGGCCAGAGCGGCGATGCGAGAGCGGTGGACCCGCTTATCACCGCCCTCAAGGACGGCGCTGTTGACGTGCGCCAGGCAGCCGCCGGTGCTTTGGGCCAGAGTGGTGATGCAAGAGCGGTGGACCCGCTTATCGCCGCCCTCAAGGACAGTGCTGGTGACGTGCGCCAGGCAGCCTCCGGTGCTTTGGGCCAGAGTGGTGATGCAAGAGCGGTGAACCCGCTTATCGCCGCCCTCAAGGACAGCGCTGGTGATGTTCAACAAACAGTCGCTGGGGTGCTGGCACAAATTGCTGAAGAAAACACGGATAAGGATCTAAAATACCAGGCCGCTTTAGCTTTGGCTGAAATCGATGATCCACGGGCGGTCAAACTGCTCGTGGATGTTATTGCATCTCAACGCTTTTCTGCAAGAGTGCATGGTCGTGAAAGCTCACTTGAAGAAGGCGCACTACAAACCTTGGTAAGTATGGGCAGCTCAGCAGTAGACCCACTGATAAACTGTCTCAGACCAAACTTGGTCAAAACGGGCCACAACAAGTCGAAAAATACAAACCATGAAAGAAACATGGTGGCTGTTGAAGCGCTTGTAAGCATCGGGGACTCCCGAGCTGTGGAGCCACTTGCAGGATACCTGTCAAGTTATACCACTGAGGGAGAACGAAGCAAAGCTGCCTGGGCGCTCGGCGAGATCAATGACCCTTCGGCCCGGGAATCTCTCATCGAAGGAATGAAGGATCGTGCCCAACCCGTCCGGTCTGAAGCTGCGGAGGCGCTGTTTAAACTGGGCCTGATACCGGAAGAAGTAGAGAACAGGGTACGTTACCACATCGCCAGAAAAGACGTGAACGCGTGTGTTGAAATCGGCCAGCCTGCGGCAGATACCTTGATCACGATGCTGGGATACGAGTACAGGGCTGACTTTCCAATTGTCGCCAAAGCTCTGGGGAAAATTGGTGATCCGAGGGTTGTGAAACCCCTGATTGCCGCTTTTGAGCAAATCGACGAGGATTCCAATCCCCAGGAATTCAATGGCGTGGTAGATTCTCTCCTGGACGTTGGCAAACCTGCTGTCGACGAACTCATCGCTGCCCTGAAAAGGGTCGACGATCCGTACGATTACGAGAAGAATCGTGCAGCCAATGGTGCTGCCTGTGTTCTCGTCAAGATGGGGGAAACCCGGGCAATCGAACCGCTCATCAATATCCTCCAATATGGTGGTTCAGCCCAGTACGCTGCTCAGAAGAAACTGGCAGAATTTGGGTCTCAGGCTGTGGAAGGATTGCTCATCGCGCTCGAGGAACCGCCATCGTACAAAGCGATGATCGGGATCGCCCAAACCCTGGGCCAAATCGGGGACAAGAGAGCAATCGGCCCGCTCATTGCAGCCTTGAGGTACGAAGGGCACAATAGCTACGAAGTCACAAAGCAGGTTGCTTTTGCGCTAGGGGAACTTACCGGAAACGATTATGGGAACGATCACGCCCGATGGGAGGCGTGGTGGGATAGGCAGAATCAGTAGTCCCGACGTGGCAATGCCCGATGGCGGGCATCTATGCCGCCGTCGCGCGGTGGGATCGTAGCGGGGAACCCGTTCGACGGGCAGTTCGTGTATAAGAGGGAATAGGACAGACATCTCGCTCGATATGAGCATCGACGGCGCAGCACCCGCTCCAGGAATTGGGGCACGTGCCTGCGCCGTTTCGCATCCTTGGTACTCTACCAGAGCGGACCCGGTTCCGGTAATTGTCTTGTACCGGTAATTGTCTTCCGCCGTTCTGTGGCCTGGAGTGGTGGGGCAGGTAAGACACGGCACACCGATGCAAACATAAGCTGTTGAACCGCATTTTAGCACAATCGTTCTGTTTGTCAAGCCGCTGCGCCCAGACAGCTTTGATCCGCCGGGCGGCCGCGAGCGGCGTATCAGTGTCTGGGCAAGGCACGAGATGCACAGTTCGAGCTCACCGACGCGGTGATGTTGACTCCGGCTGTTCATTCCTTCGTGGAGTTGACCTTATCACCGGTCTTTCGGCGTCTGTGGTGCAGCAGCTACGAGGCGATCGAGGATGGGAACCCCGACCGAGAAGGCCTGATGGGGCTTTACGCCGCTCAGATCCCGCCCATACCGCGCCCGTCGTTGGCTGGCGATCATACGGCCTGGCCTCGGCTATCTGCTCCGACTCTGTGGGACCGCACGATCGAACACCATCCGACCAAGGTAAAGGGCAACAAGCCGATCACGATTGGTCAGGGCTATAACACCTTGGCCTGGCTTCCGCCAGATGACGCCAAGGGCAGTTGGGCCCTGCCCTGTGTGCACGAACGGATCCGCAGTGCCGAGACACCCATCGACACGGGCGTCAGCCAACTGCGGCGGGCGACTGCGGTATTACCCACGCGCCCCATCAGCTTGTGGAATAGTGAGTATGGCAACGCCACGTTTGTCAAAGGCAGTGCAGACATCCCGACAGACAAGGTGATCCGCTTGCGACCCAACATTTGCCTGTGGGGGCCTCGCCACCCTACTCCGGGCGGGGTCGGCGGCCGGTACACGGAGCCAAGTTCAAGCTCAAAGACTCCACCACCTGGGGAAGGCCAGCCCAGATCCTGGAGGTAGAGGATACGCAGTTAGGCCAGATACAGGTCTCGATGTGGTGTGATCGGCACTTCCGCAAATCGGCGCACCATTGGATGGTCGTGGCGCAGATAGAACGATTGGACGCCCGGGGAACACGCCGAGATTCCAAGGATTTGTGGCCCGCCTGGGTGGGAGAAGCACCGCCGGTGTTGGAGGAGTGGTAGCGCCTGTACCTGCGTCGGTTCGGATTGGAACACTGGTACCGTTTCGCCAAACAGCGGCTATACTGGACGTTGCCTCGCTTTGGCACACCAGAACAAGCAGAGCGCTGGAGTGACCTGATACCGCTGATCACTTGGGAGCTCTGGCTAGCACGGCAGATTGTGACTGACAAGCCATTGCCCTGGCAAAAGCGGCAGTCCAACCTGACGCCGGGTCGGGTTTGCCAGGGGATGGGCGGTGTTTTGGCTGCGATTCGCACACCGGCCCAAGCGCCCAAACCTCGCGGAAAATCGCCAGGCTGGCCGAAAGGGCGCTCCCGAAAACGCCGACAGCGGTATCCGGTGGTGAAAAAGGGCCCAAAGCGACATTCACAGGTCCCTTGACGACCTGTGTTCATTTGGAAAAGTACTTCTGTAAAGCACTCGGCTGTGCCGAGACGTTCGACGTTAGTCTAAACTCAAGAAATCAACCGCTGATCTTCTACTCGTGATGTCGGTTATTACCGATACGCACCGCACACCCGCTTTCAAAGAGACGGTCTAAGACACTGGCAGCAGTAGCTGCATCTGGCCCTTCCACAAGCACAGCTATCTCGTGATTGGTCAACAGACCACGTCTGGACAGGTTTGAAGAGCCGACGAGGGCCATACGGCGATCAACGACGACAACTTTCGCATGTAGATCGGCCTCGCCTTCAGATATGAAATCGTAGAGGTGAAAGTAAGGGTAGGTCTTGGCGAGGCAGCGAAGCCAGGCAACTACCTCGGACGGCTGGGTGTTCAAGCGGTTAACGACCAGCCTGACCTGCACGCCCCTGCTCAGAGCTGCCTCCAGCCAGTCGAACAGAAGGTCAGCACCACTGCTGATGGTGTAGGCGGCCAGCGCGATTTCCTGTCTGGCCTCTCGAAAGAGACGTTCCAGACTCGACTCGATGGAACCGATGCCGCTGCCCATCCAGGCCGTACCCGTAACCACCACGCTGATGTCAGTCTCACTCATAGCAGGTTATCCAACAAAAGACTGCGGCCCAGGCGCATGTTGCGGTGTTCACAAGAGGTTTCGGAAACCAACGCGCAGGCATAGCAGGCCGGGCCGTTGTATTTCCCTGGAGCAAATCCTTCCTCTCCACACAGAGGATCGTTGGAACATGCATCCAGGTTCCGAAACGCTGACTCCAGCACCCGCTCAAATTCAGGTACCAGTGCCACCAATCCTCCCAGCGTGCCATCACCGCCCGGTTGGGCCGTGTAGAGCAGTACCCCTCCTCCCGCATCCCCGGTGGTCTCGTCCAGGTCCACAAATACCCGCTCTCGCACAGCGGCTGAGGAGTAACCTGAATCCACAGCGAGTGCGTTAATGAGTCGGTGAGCCAGGGTATGCCACCACACAAACACCGGGTGAAGCTGGGCCCGATCCTCGGGACGGATGAGACGCTGTTCAAAGCTGGCTGGATCAATCCAGGCGTCAAACCATGCATTGGCTGCAGCGCCATTAAGAAGGTATCGGATAACTCCAAGTCTTCCACTCCAACAACGGTGAACCTGATCTGGTTACCAGAAAGGCCTATGCCGTACGCAGGGTTGTCCAACCATAGCTTGCTGTACCATCCCTTTCGGATTACTCAGAGAGCCTCGATGCATATTCATCTCCTTCGTCCGGGTCAGAGGTGCCAGGCTTCATTGTCCGTGTGGGCAAAGGGGCCGACGAGCGCGTTATTTGAGCGCTCAGGCAGCCAGGTTGAGGGATTGCGACTGGTGGCGAGCCAACACACGCCAATCCATCACGGCGGCGATCATCAGCCCAGCGATGTGGTTCATCTCGTCACTGCGATAGGGGGCTTTATCGGCCCCGTGGTTCATCTTCGCCAGTCCAAACCGTCCCTCTTCCACGAAGCGTGCCTTCTGGGCGGTCCTGTATTCTTCTGTCCGACAGTGCTCGCGATTCTGTTGCCAGCGGCGATGATTAGCCGGATCGAGAGTGAAGGTCTTGGCCTCTCCCTCACCGCTGGGATAGCACCGGGCATACAGCGCACACTGCTCACAGCCTGTTCCCACGAAAAGCTGGCGTCCCGAACGTCCATTGCCTTGCGGCTGCAACGGGGTTCCGTGCGGACAGTAGACTTCCCCCGTCACAGGATGCCACACCAGACAGTCCGTGCCAAACCCACCATCGCGCGGCCGGGCGTGGTCACGGCTGGTGATGTGCCCCTCAATGCCTTCTGCATCCAGGCAGGCATACACGTCGGGGTGATCGAACGCGCTGTCGATGACCATGCCCTGCGGTTTGCCTGGCACGCGCTGAAGATGCTGTTTCAGCGCCGGACGGAACAGGAGAGCCTGCTTGACGTTGCCCGCGCCCCAGGCCACCGCGGTGATGATGTGGTGCAGGCCATCGACAACGAAGCCCATCAGGTAGCCACAGAACCAGGTGTAGCTGGTGGTACGACCGACGCGGGCGTCCTGATCGCCGCGCGTGTGTGGCAACTGCTCCAGAATGCGGTTGGCTACCCGCGACAACCAGGGTTTGATGTGCGCGGACTGTTCTGGTCCCTCAGCAGCAGAATCTGGCCGTTCAGGTGCATCTGCGGCTGGCAATACGTCTCGCACTGCTTCTTCGAGGGTGCCTTGCCAGGCCGTCTGCTCCGGGTTTGTCTGGCAGTCCCAGTCGGTAACGCTCTGGACGACGCGCTCAGGGCTGACGCTGCTCAGGATCTTGTGGGGCAGAACCTCCAGCGCGACCTCAGCTGCCAACAGGCGCAGCGCCTCTGGAAAGGGTTCCGCGGGCGTCTGCGCTGCCCACACCAGTTCCAGGTAGCGAATCAGGGCCTTGCTCAAGATCACAGCCCGCTCGTAGGGACTCCAGCGATGTCCGCTGGCGATCACGGCCGTCAAGTCGAAATGTACCAGCGCATTCGCCACCAACCCTGCCTCGATACAGGCCAGCACCGCGATGGTCAGCACCTGCTCGAACACCTCTACCCCCAACCGCTGACGACAGGTGTAGAGCGAGCTGTGATCCGGCCACGGGCCGAACAGCCCCAACCCGCAGAACCAGCACCAGACGATGTTCTCCTGCACGCGGCGCAACAGCGTCGTTTCGTGTGGCACCCCGTACAGGAACATCAGCAACAGCAGGGCGATCATCTGCGCCGGAGCCCAGGCATGTGGCCCTCCGTGGGCATTGTGGTACAATGGGGCACACACGGCGTTGATGGCCGACCAATCGATTACCGCCCACAGCCGCACCAGTTCGTGGTTGACTGGTACCTTGAGCAGAAACAGCAGCCCGCTCAGTACGTCCAGCGGATGCACTTTCCAGCGCGGCGCATCCGGCTCACTGCCTCGTGCGACCATCGCGGGCTGTGTCCAGACAAAGAAGCGATGTGCCTGCCACGCTTCAGACAGACGTCCAACCACGGTATCCCACATTTCGCCGAAGACTTGGCGGGGCAGGCAAATCACCAATCGGTGCGCGTCCCAGCGCAGTTCCGACGCACCCACACCTTGAATGATGGCTCCCATCGCTGCCTCCTCTCTACTGGTTTGGTGTCAAGTAGAATGGTACAGCGATGGGGGCTTTTTGTCCATGCCCAGCCGATGGATTCAGTTGTTAAGTTTACATAACGTTAAGTTATCCGATACCTTCTTAACGCACAACCGTAGACCGGACAACTTTGCAGCCATCGCTGGTTGCTCCAGTTTCTCAGGAAAGAGACCGACAGGCTCTTTGTCGGAGTTGCGCCCTCTTCCTCCGTGTGGTATCATTCGCTCGCCCAATAGGGGGAGGGGGGAAGGGCTGTTTTCTTGTCCCTTCTCCCTTTCCTCGGGCCGGCCCGACCGACCACCGGCGGTTAGGGGGCTCTCAGAACACTTCCAGAGGATCACAATAAACACAGCTCCAAGTGGTACAACTTTTGGGGGGAACCTCCCACCCAGAGCCGAGGCATCTCTGGTATTCAGTATAGCCAACCCACGACTGACTTGCCTGACAATTGCTGTGAGCAGTTGCGGCTATGACGACTCAGACAAGAGTTCGATTCTCTCCAACACCCGGCCCGAGGCTACACGTGGGGCTGGCAAGGACCGGAATTCTTTGCTGGCTGCTTGCACGTAGCATGAAGGGAAGGCTGGTGCTAAGGTTTGATGACGCGCATCTGGCTGCAGATGACAGAGGCATTTTGCCAATCCTCAGAGGACTCGACTGGCTGGGTGTGGACTGGGATGAAGGCCCCGACATAGGGGGGGCTCACGGCCCCTACCTTGAGTCCCAGAGGCTTCCACTGTACCAGCAATGCGCTGATGAGCTGATCACTCATGGGCGGGCCTACGTGTGCAGGTGCTCAGAGGCCAGACTAGCCAGTCTTCGCAAACAGCGTAGGGGGTACGATGGGCACTGCAGGGATCTCAATCTATCACCTGACGGTCGTTACGTCGTTCGATTCCGGGTCTCAAATGCCGGGCAGACAGCCGTTCAGGACTTAGTGCGCGGGCAGGTTCAATTCAGCAACAGGAACCTGACCGACCCGGTCATCCTGAGGGAGAATGGAGTTCCAACCTACCAATTTGCCTACACGGTTGATGATCATTTGATGGGCATCACACATGCTGTAAGGGACGGGCAGGTTTCTTCCACTCAGATCATGGTACAGCTGTTTGAGGCTCTTGATTGGCAGATACCGCACTATGTACACTGGTCCACCCTATTAGCACCAGGAGGTAGCGGCAAGCTACACTCAACGACCTGCGGTGTGGGCTCGCAGACGTTTGACGTCGCTTATATAGAGGAGTATCGAGAGCATGGATATCTCCCCGAAGCCGTCGTCAACCTACTCATGCTCACCGGTTACAAACCCGAAAGGCAGTTCTTTTCTCTGCCTGACTTGGTGAGGGGATTTGATGTCTCGCGCATTCGCAAGGGTGATGGCACTTTGCCCATCCACATGTTAGACAGTCTCAACCGGGCCCATCTCAGAGGCCTGCCCGCTGAGCAGCTCGAGCAGATCATAAGGAAGGAGCTATCGAAGCGGGGAATCCATGGAAACTTGGAGAGGTTGCCGGGCTTGGTGGCTGCTGTGCGGGATGAAGCAACCACATTGCTGGACATAATAGACCTAGTGGAGTTTGCTCTGACAGACGACGTAGCGCTGGACCTTTCAAATCTGCCCCCGACCACTCTTCCAGATGTAGCCCGTGCTGTTCTGGTGGTATTCTTGCACGAGTTCGACAGTAGTCGACAAGGTGACGCTCAGACCGCTCATCGTGCGATACGAAGCATTTCCTCGCGTAGCGGAGTTGATTACTTCGATGTCATCGACATCCTGAGATTCGCCCTCACGGGAAGGCGTTATGGGCTGGATGTGTGGACAATACTCTCGACGCTGGACCATGATGACGCTAGAAGAAGGATCTCAAATGCTATCGACTACCTCGCCACAGACTGACAGCTGTATGTCAGTCCTTTTCATAATTCCTTACAACCCGCTGGACGAATCGGGTGGGCTCCAGAACAGGACCGTCCGGCAGGCGAAAGCTCTTGCGAAACTGGGATGTCGGACCGAAGTCTGGTCAACGGGCCAGAGCGGCGAACGAGATGGGGTGTCAGTCAGAGGGTTTAAGAGTTTCGGGGCGTTGTTGGCACGGGTGCTGTCTGTGAAGAGGTACCGCGTAGTTCACTGGATGGAGCTGTGGCCGAATACGGCCTGTGTGTACTTGCAGCACCTGACGGCCTACTTGCAGCACCTGAGAGGCGTACGCAGCGTGCTCACGGTGGCCACGCTAGGCAACATGCGATCGAGAGGGGGTGGTTCCCTCGGCTATGCGATGACTCGTAGGGGGTATGAAGCGGTCACGGTTCTCAATGAGGCGCAGGTCGGTGAGTTAGTGGGCTGCGGTATTCCCAAAGGGAAGGTGCATCTCTTCCATTGTGGTTTGGACCCGAGTAAGGACTTCGTTCCAGTGGACGCGGACACAAAGGCCAGGCTGCGTGCACAGCTCAACCTTCCCTCTGAGCGCCCAATTGTACTCTACTTGGGCAGAATGGTTGAACGGAAAAGGGTAGAGCTGCTAGTACATCTGTGGCTCGACGAACCAACCTTCTCTCAGGATGCGCTTCTGTTGCTGGTCGGTTCCAGCTGGCACCACGAGGATTCAGCGGACGCCAAGATAGGTGCGATGCTCGCAGGCATTGATCGGCGCAGCATTCTCAAAGTCGGATCCGTATCGGCCCCGTGGCTCTACTATCAGTCGAGCGATTTCCTGGTGACCCTGAGCTTGAGGGAGGGCGAGTCCAACACAGTAGTTGAGGCGATGTCGTGCGGGATCCCGGTTGTCGGATCTGACATTCCGGGCATCAACTCGATAGTCAATCACGAGGTGAGCGGTTTGTTGTTTGACCCGTTTGATTCGGCGTTGTTTGTCCAGTACACCAAGAGGCTTATTGAGGACGAGTGTCTGCGCCTGCACATGGGCCGCGAAGCACGGCGCCAGATCGAGGCGACTCGTGGAATCTCGGCAATCGCAAGGCAATATCTAGATCTCTATAGATCTTTGTAGTGAACCCCTTGCCTGATGAAGTACCGTGTTCTGAAAGCGCCCCGTGGGAGCGTCGAAGTACACGGCCTTTGGGAACGCAGTTGGTATTAGCAGGGGGGGTTAACGGGAGCTATGACACACGCTGCGCTGAGCGTTCGACAGGTTGTCGGTATTGCAGAGCAATGCTAAACATTACTGATCTGGACCTTCAGGTACAGGACCGCGCACGGCACCTACGGAATCGCATTCTGTCGAGTGTCACTGCATACCGAGATCCAGGACCGAGGATGGGTTCGACGATCTACGTGTGGCCGACTGAGTTCTGCAGATCCGGATGCGCACACTGTAGTTTCTCGTCGGTGCCGATTAGCCAGGTACACCCGGCGGCGCCTCGCCGCAATACGCTTCGAGACACCGATCTACAGCTTAAGGCTATGCAGCTGGTGAAGGACGCTGGCGTGTGGAAGTTTGTCCTTTCGGGTGGCGGTGAACCCATGGAGGAGCCTGAGGCAGTTTATAACTTCGTCGCAAACGTATCGTCCGATCGTCTAGAGGAGATCGAACTTATCACTAATGGTTTCTGGGCAACAGACCCGAGCGAAGCATTTCTGACACTCTCCAGGCTGCGAGACTATTTTGTTGGCAGGCCATCTCACGCGAAGGAGACCTTCAAGCTAAGGTTAAGTATCGATCAATTTCACAGAAAGGCATTGGGCCTAGAGTGCTTGGTCAACATTGTCAGGCTCGCTGAACTTGAAGAATTCGACTGCATTGATGTGTATCTTCGCTCGGTGAAGTTATCTGGCGACACGAGCGTCCCGGAGTTAGCGATGAGGGTGGGAGCGCAGTTGACGCCGGAAGTCGACTTCCAGCGATACATGGTTATGCCAACGGGTAACCGTTACCTGGTTTATTATAAGAATCTGACTTTCGAAGGCAGACTTAGGGGCAAGCGAGCGCAGTTCCTGCCGGAAGATTATACGAGTGGGGCTCAATTCGAAAAGCGACTCCATGATTTTCAGGGCAGATACATACCGGCTCGGACTTACAACGGCCCGGAAGTCAGGTTCTTGGACGGTCTTGCCTTGATACTCGAACCTGATGGTGCGATCAAGATCGTTGACGGCAACTCGCCCGATAACGTTCCCAACGTTCGCGATAGGACTTGGACGCAAGCCTTGCAGGACTGGTACCGCGACCCCATCACAGTGTTCCTGTTGGAGCATGGCCCCTGGGATCTGGCCGAGGTCATGCGCGAACTAGATCCTTCCACGGTCGAACGCCTTCGAGAGGATAATCAGATATACTACCTCGTGGACAGGCTCCTTTTATCCCCGTTTCATCGGCTGTGGGCCACGGTGCGGATCCTGAGAATCCATCTATATGCTCACAGAGTGGAGGTTGAGCCAAGTGTGCTGGCTGAGGCTGATGATTGGCTCAACAGAGTGATCCATAGCTGCTGATGAGCCTTAGGCAGCTGCCAGGTCTCGTTCATGAGGTAGTACCAGGGAGCGAACATCACGCTTGGGTCAGATCTCAGGAGTCTTGCCCTATTCCTTCTCCCTAAGTTGGCTGGGCGCTTCTGTCGGCCTGGTGTTCGAACGATTCGGCATTCGATTCGCATTCCCAGTGCGCCGAATCGCAGACCACTTTGCGGTCGCCGCTTAGTCGGCGATGCCCTGGTGTCCTGTGAGCACTGGCACTACGGTCTTCACGAGGAGGATATGGAGAATGGCGGCGTCGCTTGAACTCTTGGAGGCAATATGCCACGAGGTCCGAAAAGGCATACTTGAGATCACCCTGAATGCTCAGAGTGGGCACATAGGAGGCTGTCTGTCATCGGTAGAGCTCATGGTGGCCCTATATTTCGGGGGCGTCGCAAGGATCGATATACAGGATCCCAGCCATCCAGAACGGGATAGAATCCTGGTGAGGGGCCACCTGGGTCCGCTTCGCTACAAGCTGTTTTCGCTCCTCGGATGGATTCCCGAGGATGAGTTGAAGCGCTACAGGAGACTCGGCTCGATGCTCCAAGGGCATGAGGATATGACCAAAGTCCCGGGCATCGACATTACGCCAAGCGGCTCCCTCGGGATGTTGGTATCATATGGTGTGGGCGCCGCCGTTGCACTACGACGCGAGCGAAGAACCTCCAGGGTTTACGTCTTCTTGGGGGATGGGGAAGAGCAGGAGGGAAATGTGAGTGAGGCAGCCCGGCACGCAGCGCATCTGCATCTTTCGAATCTGATATGTGTGATGGACAGGAATGGCAAGCAATTGTCATGCACGACTGCACGCGTCGACAGTGCCGTGGCCATTGATGCTCTTTGGAGAGCCTATGGCTGGGAGGTGATCCATGTGGAGGATGGGCACTCGCTGTCGGTGATACTGGATGCCTACAGGAGCTTGTCTGCGTCGCTCCGGCCAGCGCTCCTCATAGCAGATACTATCAAGGGTAGAGGCTTGCCTGGCGCGGACCCTCTGTGCTAATATGCGTTGGACAACTCTGCTCTGGAAATTAGTGTAGAATATAGGGAGCAGAGGAGACAAGCTGATGACATTTCACGACTCACCAAATGAGATTCCTGATCCTGAA
>Ga0307377_10004430_pt1 | contig 15386 bp, 13 predicted proteins | sample TR3MG_FD_202535 | JGI IMG/M metagenome (GOLD analysis project Ga0307377, IMG submission 202535) | Soil microbial communities from Risofladan, Vaasa, Finland - TR-3 | ecosystem: Environmental > Terrestrial > Soil > Coastal area > Acid sulfate soil | place: Finland: Risofladan, Vaasa | collected... | reverse complement strand
ATAATCTAAGAACATACAACGGTAATATTTCGCATTGGGGGGAACATGTTTGGAAATCTGTTATAAAAGAATTATTCAGATTAACCAAACAAGGCGGCGTCGTTGCTTGGATTGTTGGAGACGCAACAATAAAAGGAAGCGAAACGGGAACTAGCTTTAAACAAGCGTTGTGGGCTATGGATTGCGGTTTTAAATTACATGACACGATGATATGGAATAAACCCTCTTTCCCGAAAACACATAAGCGTTATGAACAATCGTTTGAATATATGTTTGTTTTTGCTAAGGGAAATATTGTTACTTTCAACGGCATAAGAGACAAGTTTAACAAAAAACACGGAAAACTTATTCACTCAAGCACACGACAGCCCGACGGTACAACATTAAAATGTTCGGGATATAAAAAAAAGTTAATATCAGAATATGGGCTTAGAACAAATGTTTGGGAAACGCCCTCGTGTAAAAGTAATACCGAAAGAACAGGGCACCCGGCGCAGTTTTCTGAAAAAATAGCACAAGATCACATTATTTCGTGGAGTAATGAATGCGACACGATACTTGATCCTTTTATGGGAAGCGGCACTACAGGCGTCGCATGTAAGAACCTTAATCGTAAATTTATCGGCATAGAGAAGGATAGTGGATATTTTGAGATTGCAGTGAGTCGAATATGTGACGAGGGTTGGTAAATGCCCGATATTAACAGGCTCCATAGATATGCCCAGAAACGGGTAAAAGACGGCTTAATGAGACCCTTTCAAAGGGGTTCCGTCAATATGGCATGGATGACAGATGCCCTGAATAATAAATGGAGTGCCTTAAGATGGGCGATAAAAATTGAGCAGGTATGGATTGATTATCTGGGCACAATCACCAATTCCGTTGACTCTAATTCACTAATAGTTACACCCCCAGCTCCCGGTTATACAAAATATTCGCCGCCTACGACAGAGGTTCTTCCGGCAAGTTCTTATAAAGCTACAGGCGAGATCGGAGCAAATAGCGGTATGATCCTGCAATACACCGTTGATATTTCGGCGGTAAGTGTTGGAGATATTTGGTTTTTCGATCCGGACGAGCCGGGGATTGTTAAGGCGGTTTTTCCTGCCGAAAAGAAAATTGAGGTTCTTGGATTAACATCAAAGGCGATAGATAGTTTCGGGGTAGGCTTGGGTGCCGGAAATGTAAAGACGGGTGTAACTCTTGGAAATTTCGTTTCGGCATATATGAACCTTTCCCCGACCGGAAACAAGTTTTTAAAATATAATGTAACCAATGCCCAGAACCCGTCCGGTCTTAAGGTTTTCAGAATCGAAGAGGAAATAGAGGAAGTTGAAACGGGTAAAAAGGCGGTAGTTGCATCATCGGACGGTGTGAAACAGATTTTCTTTAAATCCGATCCAAAGGTTGATGTTTTACCCGTTCCACCTGCACCGGCTCCACCTCCTCCAATATCTTGCTTTAGCGTAGATACGATTGAGCCGATAACGATAGGAACATGGCGTTTCTTTAAACTCGATCACGGACAGGAAATAGAACATCAAGATGTAAGCATTATCTGGGTGGCGGGGGATACTGCATATACAATGACCGATATTACTGGTTATTCTCAAGCGATACCCTCCGGGTTAAGGAACCCCTTTCCTGCCGAATCTGCAACTTATGTAGAGGTTATTAAGCCTACTGGCGAGTTTACGCCCGGAAATACACTCAGGGGAAACACGAGCGGAACGACCGCAACGATTGTTAGTCGAGACACTTCCGAAGATATTGGTGGGGAATCGGCTAGTGAAAACGAGGATATACGGAACGCAATTAAAATGATGATCGGAGTTAATTTCTGCCCGTGTAAAATTGGGACTGTAACGCCCCCTCTTCCTGTTATTGTGTTATGAATTTCCGAAATTCGGTGTTATAATATCTCTTGTACGGGGTATTAATGGCAACAGGGTTTTTTTCATCTATTGCAAATGGCTTCTCGAATGATATATCGGGAGTCCTGAACGAAGTCAAAAACGAAGTTCTAAGTATCTTCGGTGCCGATCCACGATTCAGGGAAGACGAAAAGAAAATAAGGCATTTTGGAAAAGACATTGACGGTCTGAGCGGTGCCCTACAGTACATTTTCACGGAAACGAATTTCTCTCAATATCACGGGATAGGCAATGATACCTATTATTTCGTTGTTAAAGAGCCGGGAAATTGGGAGATAAGAGTACCCATAAGGCCGAATCCACAGAAGGTTGCCTATAAGGAGCCTACTTCAACGAATCTCAGGATCAATCAGTTCGGGGGTAAGTGGATAGAGAAAAGCGGCTGTGTTACAAAGAAAATCTTGATTCAGGGAAATACCGGATTGTTTCCGCTTGCTTCGCAAAGGGCAATGACACTTCCCGAAAGCGGGGTTGGCTCCGGTTTGTTCTATCTGAAACTTTTGATTCTTGCCATAAGGTACTATGAATATCAGGCATCGTATAACCAGAACTTTCGAGAATTTAAGCTGATTTTCGTAGATACCGACAAAAGAGAAGCGTGGGAAGTTGAGCCTGATTCTATCGACCATGAACGGTCTACGGATAGAAAATTTCAAAACCCGTATATGATTTCCCTTACGGCTACGAGACCGTATCAGATTGCACAATACGACAGGGAAAAGCCCGAATCTTTTTTCGGTAAAATTGCCGGATACGCAAAGACAATTCAGAACATAACGGAAGATGTTGTCTCTACTGCACTGTACCTTTCCGACTATGTTGTAGACCTTGAAAGAAGGGTTCTCGCACCGCTATCTGTTATAACAAATGTTATAGCAGGTGCAAACCGAATCAAGAAAACGGCGTTAAGTACGGCAGATGAACTTAAGGCACAGTCTTATGATCTTATCGTGGGCTGGTATAACGGATTAGCTGCCGAATGGAAATCGTTATTCAATTTCGATAGTACGCAGGAACTTGAAACGACAGATCAGGGCGCAATAGTCGCCCCCAATGATATGCCTGTAAACAACAAGGGACAGAACCCCGTTGATTTTAATAAGCTGAACAAAGAGACGGAAACCCTTTTGAAAGAGTTTACGGATGAGGATGGTGAGACACGCTTTAAAAAGAAAAAGCTGAAAGACATAGACGATGATTTGAACGGTGCCCTTGACGAAATCAGAGATGGGGTAGATGTTCCCGATAGAACACAACCTAAACTGCCTGACGGGACATATCCGAAGGCACCTACCGATTTAAGGTATCAAGCGGAGATTATTGATTTACAGGGCTTGATAAGGAATATCTTGGCAACGGAAGATTTCTTCCGGTCTTCTGATCCGGTGCCTAACCCTGCGCCCGGTATTTTCGCAGATATACCAGACATTGACCCGCAAAGAGGTATTTCACGGGACGGTCGAAGGTTGAAAAGGGAATATGTGAAAAAGGGTGATACACTTGAACGGATTGCAGAGCGAATTTACGGTGATTCTGCCAAGTGGGAAGAGTTGAAACGGGTAAATGATTTAAGGTATCCATATACGGCTTCCGCTACCGATATTTCGGCACAGTCGTTAAGTAATGTAGTTGCCTACGGTCAATATCTGTATTACCTAACAAGCGACTCCTATACTGCATCTCCGTTTGTTATCAGGGAAGAAAACGATACTACGCTTTCAATGAACGAGTTTTTCAGGGCACTTGGTACAGATATAAAGGTCAATAAAGACGGTGATTGGGAAATAGATGCAAGAGCGAATTGGGTAAAGGTGCGTGGCAAAGACAATGTAAAACAGAAAATTTTGAAGATGTTCACAATTGAAAAGGGAACACTGAAGGCGAATCCCGATCTCGGTATCAGAAATTATTCAGGGATGCCTTATAACCTGATTCAGACACTTGCCCCCATAGAGATTGAGGGTATGGTAAAGATTGATCCACGGTTTGACGGAACAAAAGACCTTTATATAAAGCCGCTTGCGAATTATATGATAATAAGTACAAGCGTTATTGTTAAAGACCTTAACCTGTCTATTCCGGTAACGCTTAAGAGGTAAGCATGGCAAGATTTGACGCTGAAACATTACAAGACAAGAAAACAAGGGTTGTAAATAACCTGAAAATCGCTACTGACCTAAACGATATTTCAAGTGGAAGTGATCTTGATGTACTCGGTGATACGATTTCACGAGAAGATTACAAAAATCAAAACGAAGCGGGTGATATTCTACTTCTTGATAATCTTGATAATCTCAGGGGAACCGAACTTGAGGAAGAGGCGGCAAAACACGAGCTATCAAGAGAGCTTGCAAAGAAAGCTACTTATAACGGATTGGAAATTACTGATCCGGCAATAACCAAAATTGAAACTACAGTAAGAATAGGCGGAGCCAATGCAGGTGATATTTTCCTGCCCGGTACCGATACAAGTTCTCTTCCTGCAACGGGTATTTTACTAATCGGAGAAAGAGGCGAAGCGGAATACGAGCAGAAAGAGTATTTTAGTAAATCGGCTACAGGCTTCAATCTTAACCCACTAACACCGCTCACAAACGATCATGGCTCAGGAGAACCGATAGTTTTGAAAACCGTTGGGGATCGTGTTTTTGCGGCAGGGCACAAGGTGAAGGTTCCCTCTTCGCCCGGACAAGAAGAGGTTGTTTTCTCGATAATAAGCGACTGGACGATATATGATGGCGAGGAGAAGTCAACTGGCGTATCTATTGAATGTGATGTAGCGGGAACGGCAGGAAATGTAACTGCCGGAACGATTTCTGAATTTCAAGGTGCCGAACCCTTTGCGGGTGCGATACCGTATAACCCGGCATCTATCGAAAATGGAGAAGAGGAACAATCTGACGAGTCGTTAAGAGACGCAATCAGGGAAGAGGAAGGTAAGAAGGCAAGGGGAACCCGTGAAGCGGTTGACTCTATAATAAAGGAAGCGGAATACGGTGCCCAGAAAGTTGTTTATACTCAGTTTTTTGAATCTGCAAGTAATTGCGAACCGTCTATCGTTTATATTGACGATGGAGCTGGTTTTACCCCTCCGGAAATTACACAGGCGGAAGAGATAATAATTGCAAGTGCAATAGGCGGAGAACAATACTTTCAGCTTAAGAATTTCCCGCTTGTCGATACGGCAAGTTTAAACCTTTACAAAAACGGGTCTACTCCCCTTGTGTTGGGAGTTGATTATCTGATTAATAAATACAACGGCTCCGGATCGCTCACTACGCCGCTTGTGGCAGGCGAATCAATACAGGCAGGTAATTCAGGTCTTACGGTTAATGCCTATGATTATTATTCAGGGCTTCTCGCTGTCGCACAGTGGAAGGTTGACGGTTTACCAAAAGACTTTTATGAAAAGTATCCTGACGCTCTACCCTTTAGGCTTGGATATGCGGTTACTGATTTCCCCGGTGCCAAGTTTGGGAACCTGATTGAAGTTAGGGTACCCGTACAGGCGGGTATTCAGGTAGAGGGTGAGCTTACAATGGAACCGGGGGTTAATAAGGAAGACGCAATCGCTCTTACAATACAGAATGTTCTAACCTATGTAAATACGCTGACAATAGGTGCAACGGTTGTTTACGATCAGTTGAAAAATTGCGGATTAAAGGTTAAGAGAGTTCAGAAGTTTACGGTAACAGTTCCCTCGGCTGATGTGCCTACGGGGATTGGGCTGCTACCGAGAATTGTTATAGGAAACATACAGATAAACTAATATGAAACTTACAAAAGAACAGGCAAGAAACTTGATACCATCGTTGAGAATGATAATTTCCGTATTGCAGGCAAGGAAAAGCGTTGCCGCTACTCAGCTTAGGTATCGTGCCGAACGGTTACGAAACAAGATACTTACAAATCAAGCGGTGTATGAGCAGGATTTCAGGGACATTGAAGTAAGTATGAACCGACTACCGGAATCGGAAAAGTTTATAAAGGGACAAGCACTTGTTTTGAGAATTGGGAGAAGATAATGAAAATCGCATTGTCGTTACTTGTTTTCTGTTTGGTTTCCTGCGGGAATATTGACCTTACCGCAAAGGGCACCGCAAATGTAAATCACAGATTTGTTATTGATATTGAAATTTGTGATGAGGCGTTGAACCCCGTGAAACGATGGCAATGTGTTGAAACAATTTTAAAAATCGCAGAAGAACAATCAGCAAAGGGCTGTATAGATACCAATGAGTAATATTTTAGAAGATCATAAACGGTCATATCCGAGTTCCTTTTATCGCAAGAAAAGCGATAGTATGATAGAGAAGATTCTGACCGTAATTGCTGCCGAAGATGAAAAAATCGCAAATGACATTAAGGCGGCAAGGGCGCAAAGAATACTCATGACCTCCGAGGGAAAGTATCTCTCGAATTGGGGTGCCAGATACAAGATCAATCGACCGAGAGGCTTTAAGACTACGGAAGCGGTTTACAGGGAGATTGTTAGGCTTATTGCCTTTTATCCGAAACAGATAAGACCGATATTTGAGAAACTTGCCGAACTGTTTTGGGGAGAGCGGGCACTTGTAGATGATATTGTACAGATTTACAATATTGAACCGTCAAAGATTGATATAATAATTCAGGCGATTGCTCCGATAGTTGCCGCAAGATTTGACTTGTTAAATGCTACATATCTGCACGAAACGCATGATCTTTATGATCCCCTTAAGCCGCCGTTTCCTTCGGCATATACTTTTGAGCCTGCATCATATTCGACTTTAAATCCGCCTACGCACCCGATAGGCTCCCTTCTTCTTGATATATCTATAAACCAAGACGATTTCCCGACTACTCCGTTTACAGTTGCCGTTGGAAACGCTGACAATTATGAGGTGAAATACGCTACTGGTAGAACTGGCGATTATATTTATCTTGCGAACCCTACAATAGTTCCCCACAACGCAGGAGAACAGGTTTACATACCTAAGTACATAACTCATATTGAAACTACTCTGAATCAGATTGTAACGGCAGGTACTAAGTATCCCCAGCTTCTACTTACAAATTCGGCTGATTTTCCAGATAGGAACGGTGCCTTGTATGTTGCTTTCGATAAGACATTAAGAGACCATGTTCCATACAAGTCGAGACCGGATAACAATAGAGTACTTCTTGATCCTGATTATGTATTTCAAAACTCGTATTCGATTGGTACTCCGGTCACACTGTGCTGCGTAGACCCGCAGGTTAATAGATTCGGTAGAGATTACGCTTTTAAGCTCACAGATACAGAGGCAATGAGGGAATATATCGTTGAACTATTTAATCGAGTTAAGCGAGAGGGAGTGCGGCTTAACATAACTTTTGAGTGAGGAACGACAATGCAAAATGAAATTATCCTTCACGGTGGACAGAGGGTTGACTTACCGGACTTTACCCGCTTGATCCAGTACATGCGAGAAGAGTATAACGAAACGATAAATAAGATACTTTCCTTACAGCAAGGGGTAATCTGCGGTTTCGTGTTCTCGCCCGGAACCGGACTCGTTGCCGAGTTCGATAGAAGTACATTCAGGGTTGCCGTTAAGAATGACGGCTCTTTGTTTGTCGATACATCAATTTCCGGTTTACCCCTTGAAATTGCACTTGAAGACGATAAAACCAACTATCTTGAATTGGAAATTGAGACAGAAGAAACAGACGCTTCGGATCGTGTTTTCTGGAATATTGATACCGAACAGGAGTTTTTGAAAAATGTAGTTACCAAGAAAGTAATTAAGGCAACAATCTATGTAAACGATACCGGATATACGGGTGGTTCGAGACTTCCTCTTTACAGGTTTGTAACAGCTTCCGGAGCGGTAACAGCCTTCTATGACGATAGAGTAAGGCTTTATTCGCCGAGTACAAGGGGAAACTTCGCATGGCCTACTCCAAAGAACGATAAGGAAATAAAAGATCAGCGAGAAATGAACGATGCCCTTGCCGATCAGATAAGTGAAATTAAGAGACAGCCGATAGAAGATAATCTTACGGGTGTCGATCAGGGCACAGGTAAGTTTGTAGTTGCTGGGGATCGAGCATTTTATTATCAGGGTGGTAAGAAACTTCAAATTGAAAATTCTACGGGAAATGATGGCTACTACACGATTTTAAGTTCTCTCTTCGATACCGACCATACCGATATTTTTGTTTCGGAGCCGATACCCGACGCAACGGTTGACGGAAATACCGTTTCTCGCTCCGAATGGTTTGAAACGCCAAGAGCGAATATTGATATTCTGTGGGCACTTCTCGAAATGCCTACTTATGAGGAAGAATATGTTCCTCCGGCTGATTTGGTAATAGATGAGCTGATTCAGCTTCCTCTTGACGGTGTAACAGGCGACAAACAGTATTGTGCGCCGGGCGGCAGGGATTTAAAGGTTTTCTGTAACCGTGGCAAATGGCGCATTGATAGAGATTATGAAGAGTATTCGGATGGGACGCATCCCACAGACCCGACATTGATAACCCATATAAAGGTTAAACACGCTCTACCCGGAGGGTTGGTTCGTGGTGTTCCGAAAACAATCTTTATTTTCGAGCGAAGAAACAAGGGTGGGGCTATCCTGAATTATGAAACCGAGAATCAGATAGCGGTTGCCGATGAAGGAACCCAGCTTTCGGCAAGTATTAAGAAACTTGACTTTGTGGGCGGCGGGGTACAGGTAGTTATGGACGGTTCCGATACGGCAAAGGTATTGGTTGCCGGATCGAGTATCTCTGCGTTTACAAAGACGAAAATAAATAATACCGGCTCTGCAATTCCGGCTTTTTCACTGGTTGCCCTTTTAAGTACAAACGAAACGGAGATTGTACTTGCAGATGCGACAGATGTTAATGACAGGGTTGTGTACGGTATTACAATTGAAGAAATTCTGGACGGTTCGGCGGGGCTAGTTCAATGGGGCGGAACGGTTGCAAATGCCGCTGACGGTAGAGGCTGGAACAAAACGGGCTTTTGTTGGCTTGATCCTGCAACGCCGGGCGACATGGTTGAAGGTGCGAAACCCGGACACGCTGGCGATGTTTTTGTTGGATTGATTGAAGGAAAAGATATAATATTGAGACCACAATATCACTTTTAAGGAGATGTATATGAAATACTTTTTTGTTTTCTTTTTGCTTGCTTCCTTTTCATACGCTCAGACATATATAAGCGACTACGATGTTCAGACGCTTCATAATCACAATGTTTTGAAATCTCTTGAGGGTGATAAGCTGAAAGTCGTTCTCGACCTGATAGACGATAAGCTACAGAAACCCGCAGATATTAATGCGAACTCGAATACCATTACTATTTCAGCGAGTGAACTTCAGCTTCGTAAAACCGATCAGGATAACGATAACACACAGTTATCAGTTAAGAGAAGTATTTCACCCACAGGTCTTGCCTATTTGAAATTCGATGAATCGACTTTAAATATTGATACGGGTGCCGTTACTGGTAGTTTCACGGCAAGTCCAATATCTCCCACGGTTCCGGCAAGTTCTTGGGTTTGGATGGGTATGGAGCTGCACCCTGATAACGAAATTAAGGTAGTGTTCGGTTCTGTATCCGCAGTAAAGGCAAATGCGACTTATCCGGTATGGTCTGGGGAAGCGGCGATAGGTATGATTCAGATACAGGCAGATACGCCTTGCGGCGGCTCCGGTGATGCAGGTTGGAATTACAAAAATCCACTTGAAACGGATATTGTGATTTTTGCAGGGGCAGGAGGCGGCGGCTCCGGTGGCGGATTAACAGATATGAAGTGCCTAACCGGATCATCTGTAGATAAGGTTCTCGTGAAGAAAGGTAAAATCAGGGTAAATGGATACAATTATGAAAGAACATCTGATTTTCCCGAACTTACAATAGGTGCCGAACTTACAGACGATGCAATTAACTATGTGTTTTACGATGTATACGATAACGACATTGAAGCAAGTACCGTTGACCCGTACAATCACAATGGGGGTTATCTTGCCAGATACGCCCCCATTTGTACTGCGACAGCTTCTTCCGGCGCAATTTCAAATGTCTATGATTATGCGATCCGGTCTTTTGATAGTCTGATAAACGGTGATGAAGATGTTTGTTATGATATTTCAGAACAAAGTTCGGCAATGATAAACAGTAATAACCCGTATTTCCATAATCTACGGGCACCGTATAACGAAATGTTTTGTAAGCAGGGTATGATTCATGATGTTTCGGCTGGGACATATACCGATATTGCTTGCGAAAATTTTCTACAGAACAAAAACCTTACTCATGTAACCGTTTTAAGCGGAGGGCTTACCGCTGACGAAAGGTTATCTTTAAAGTTCTGCTATCGAACGAAGGCGATTGCTACAAGCAGGGATTCGTGGGACACCTGCAAGGCTGGTTATTGCTGGGTTACTAACGCTGATAAGCCATTCAGTTCAAATGCTAATTTCACAATTGATCCGGCGTTCACTAATGAACTTCCCATGCCTATCTGTGCGGTACAGGTAAACCAGAACGGAACATTTTCACATAAAAATCCGGGCGAAGGTTATCAGATGACCTTCAATAGTGTAAAGATTCTTTCATCTTGGACTCAATACCTGAACACCTCTACGGATTCGTATTATGTTGTTTGCGGGAAGGGTTCTGACTTTGGGGCACTTGATACAAACCCTGTTTTCGGTGATGTTCAAATGTCCGTCTTTGAGAGTACGGGAAATGGAACTATAGGCGGGAACCTGTATATTGCGGGTACAATGTACGGGAACGCAAACCTTACTGAAACCGATCCCATTTTTACAGCAAGTGACGCTTTCGGGATAACATCTACCGATATTACAAATTGGGATACCGCTTATGGCTGGGGCGATCATTCTGGCGCAGGGTATTTTAAGAAAGATGGCTCTGTGATTGCTACGGGTGATTGGGATTTGGGCGGCTTTTCAATTGAAAATGTAAACAATACTTCAATCGTTTTCGCTGACGGAAGTAAGATCACAAGTGCAAAATTTGATTCTCTGGGAAATGTAAATGCCGATTATCTCGGCGGAAAAACGCTTTTAACGGTTGAGTCTGAGAGAACTGGCGAAATCGGTTCTGCTATTGGGACACACTCTTCAAATGCAAGTGTGCATCACACAAGATACGCCGACTCGGAAGCATTATCGGCGGTTTCGGGTGTAGGATACTTCAAGGCAGACGGTTCGATATTGCCTACCTCAGATTGGGATATGGGCGGTTTCTCGATCAGTAATGTAAATAATACTTCGATAACCTTTGCAGACGGAAGTAAGATTACAAGTGATGCCTTTAATTCATCGGGTTTCGTAAATGCTTCATATCTTAACAACCTTACCGATTCTCAGTTTTTGAGAGCAGATATTGACCAGACCTTTTCTGGAAATATGAATATCGGAAATCTCACGATAACCGGATCATGCGTAGGTTGTGGTGGCGGTGGAAATGACAACTATGTAACATTATCTACAAACCAATCTATTTCCGGTACAAAAATATTTTTGAATACGGTTACATTTGATGGTGGAACACAAATTGAAAACACTACTGGCAATACCACTGTAGGTGGAACACTCGATGTTGCAAGTACATCAACCTTTATAGGAACCGTCTACTTCGGAGACAATACGGTCAATCTCTATCAGGAGGCATCAAATATTCTAAGAACAAGCGATTCTCTCGTTGTTGACCAAAAAATAGGTATTGGAACTCTATCCCCTGACAATAGGCTAGATGTGATTGGAAATTCAAATATTACGGGAAATCTTACCGTCGGTGGTTCATTAATCGGAAAAATCACAAATGCAAATAATTCTGATTATCTTGATACTTTTGATTCAACTCAATTTGTAAGATCGGACGAAAACGATACTATAACGGGTAATCTTTATATAGACGGAGATTTCGAGGTAACTGGAAGTTGTACGGGTTGTGGTGGCGGTACGGACGGCGCAGTATTACAGGCTGTAAACTCTAATATGAATGCAGTTTATTCTCTTCGTGGTCAGATTAAAAGTCCGGTTTGTGCTTCATCTACTATACCCATAGATGTTTCAACTTGCGGAGTAGATGTTTATGCAATAAAGGCATCATCTACAACATCGACGAGTATTTATGGAACTGCTACAATAGGACACGGTATGCACGGCAGATCAGAAAGAAATAGCAAGGCAGGAGTATACGCAGAGTCGTTTACCGGGATAGGGCAAACCGGATACGGCCTTTGGGCTATTTGTAGAAATGATACCGACCCTTGTTGGGCTGGTTATTTTGAAAATGGAAAGGGTATCTACGTAGAGCATGATGCCTATATTCAAGGTGTTTTAAGGTTTTCTAACAGCAATATTTCAATGTGGACGGACAAGCCTACTGACGGAACATCTTGTGATACATCTTGCGGAGCGCAGTCTACCTGCCTCCACGCACTATACGAAGATAACAACAATAAGGCGGTGTGTTCGGATACTACGGGTACTAGACATTGTTCTTGTATTGGTTACAAATAAGGAGGACTTATGAGGAAATATTTCTATCTGTTTTTCTTCGCAATGGTTCTGATTGGTATTTTCGGTAAAGAGTTTATGCCCAAAGATGCAAGCGCAGATTTAAAAATCAGGCACATAAAGCAATATGTAGATATTATGCCAGTGGGCACGATTATTCCGTGGTATGATGCGAACGGTGCCCTGTCGGTTCCCGATTGCTGGAAACTTGCAAACGGAACTCAAATATCTGAATCGAGAAGCCCGATCAACGGTCACTATACGCCGAACATGACAAGCGATACTTACCTTACGGGTACATCTTCGGCACTTAACTGGTCGGGTGGTACACCGTCTACTGTGGGTGGAAACGACTCTTCACATAATCATTCTGTAAGCGTGGTGAGTCACAGCGGAAGTACGGCACTAAGCGTGAGCGGAACGGTAAGCGGTTCTGTTTCGGCAGATGGTGGTCATAATCATGGTGGAAATACCGGATGGGCTGGGTCACACACGCATATATATGGTTATTATGATAACAATACTACTAGCTTTGTTCCTGTCGGCCAAACCGGAGAGTTTGTACAACGAACAAGTGAGTGGTACGATTGGGGCGCAAGAAGCGCACAGTCCTTTGCATCTGATTTTTATTTCAATACCGATTGGGCGGGGGCACACGAACATAGTATAGGTTCTGTTGTCAATCACTCTCACGGTATAAATATTGGGGTTACCAGTACAGGAAGTGCAAGTATCTCTCACGGTCATACGGCATCGTCAGCCGGAGCGACATGGACGGATAACAGGCCGAAAAGCGTAAGGGTGAAATACATAATGAAGGTTTGCAATGTTCAATAGGGGGTATCTTATGAAATATCTACTCTTAATTATCCTTTTTTCCGTTTCTGCACTTGCAATTGAAACGAGAATCAATGAAATTTTCGGAATAACATCTTCGGCAAGTGAGCTTAACCAGCTTGACGGTGCAATCGTAACTGCTTCCGATCTTAACAAACTTCATTCTGTAACATCTGATGCGTCAGAACTGAACAAGCTCGACGGCTGCACCGCTACAACCGCCGAATTAAACAAGGTTCACGATATTGTGAGTCCATCTAGGTATGCCTATTCTAACTTGTCGGCGACGAGAAATATCACGACCACATCTTTTGCCGATATTACCGACTTTTCACTGTCTATTCCGACAACCGGTTATTATACAATAGTTGCAGAGGCAACGGCTTATGTCAATACAGGTGGAGATTATGTGTTCCTGAGACTCGCTGATAACGGAAGTGCAATAGATAATACTCAAAGATTGTTAAACAAGGGTGCTAGTGGCTGGACTCCCTTTCATATTGAATACACTGGTTCCTTTACGGCGGGTCATACGATTACATTGCAGGGCAAGCTGGGCGATATTTCAGATGTTGCATCAATCCCTTATAATGTTGATTCTCTGAGGGGATACCTGAAGTACATAAGAGAGTTTTAATATGTTCGACAATATCACAATGGCAATTCTTAAACCGCTTATTGAACAGGGGGTTCTGGGTATTGTCTGTGTTATTCTCTTGGTTTTTATTGTGGTTCTCTGGCGACAAAGTTCCAAAAAAGATGAAAGCGAGAGGATTGCAAGGGATGCACGAATAAATGATCTTAAGGAAATGGTAGGCAAATATGAGGAAATACTTGAAACGAATACTCTGGTACTTGATAAACTTAAAACGCACCTACTCAACGGGAGGAACAATGGGCAAAATTAAGGATTGCGTCAGTGCCGTGGCAAAGAGAATTGAAACGAAAAGAACAAAGGCAAAGAGGAAGCTGAAAGATGCGGAAAATGAATTTGTAAAAGCGAAAAAAAGTTGCTTGACAAAAAAGCATCAAGCAGTATTGTGTACTGCAAATCAGATAATATCTTTACTTTAAGGAGGTACTATGCAGAGTTTTTGGAAGAAATTGAGAGAAATGTTTTTGAATACGGCGAAGACCGTAGTTGTCGGGACAATGGGGATAAAGGAATTTGCCGAAATGCTTTGCGGCGTTATGGCAGTATCCGTATTTCTCGTAAAGAGATTCAAAGACGGCGTACAGCTCGCCGATTTCACCGCCTTCTGGACGAAACTGACACAAGATGCAGAGTTCAAACAGGTTATAAAAGACGCTTACGAGGGTTATGCCCAAATCCCAGCCGAAGTTAAGGACATTAAGGCGGAAGAGATTGCCGTTCTTACCGGCCTTGCGGGAACCTATGTACCTGAAATAATCGAAGCGTTCAAGGCGGAGCCGGAAGTTGTATCAGCACCGGAAGTTACTCCGGAACCTGTAGAGCCGCCCGAAGTTCAGTAAATCCTTGACTTTTAAATACCCGATATTACTATTCAATAAAATCAACATAGGGGGAATTATGAGATTATTGTTTGTTCTATTTGTGATTATGCTTTTAGGCTGTAAGTGTGCAACCTTTCCACCGGACATTGCACCAAACACCGCCGATCAGAATTACAGGGAAATCCTATTTCAAAAGGTTTCCCCTGAAGATGTTTCCTATTCAAAAGGTTCTCTCGGTATAACGGTAAGAGAGGGTCAAGACCTTTACGGTTACGGTTTTGTTTATCAGGGATTTTATACGGGTGATCTTAAGATAACATCGCAGAACTGTCAGATTGATCCGATAACGATAAGATATTCGGGAAAAACAAGAATAATGCTGAAAGACCTTATAACAGGTGCCCATGAACGCTGCATTTTCGATCTGTGGGGTTCTCCTGATAAAATAGATAAAATGGGTCACGATATTAGAGAAATAGGCACTGTGAGCCTAATGGTGATTCCTGACGGGTATTTTCCGGCGACTATTGCCTATGTTTTGGGAAACGAACACCTGTCTGGGGTAGGTCAGGCATCTATTCAAATGATGGAGGGGTTACTGTCCAATGGAGA
>Ga0307377_10004429_pt1 | contig 15391 bp, 22 predicted proteins | sample TR3MG_FD_202535 | JGI IMG/M metagenome (GOLD analysis project Ga0307377, IMG submission 202535) | Soil microbial communities from Risofladan, Vaasa, Finland - TR-3 | ecosystem: Environmental > Terrestrial > Soil > Coastal area > Acid sulfate soil | place: Finland: Risofladan, Vaasa | collected... | reverse complement strand
TCTTACTAAGAAGAATATTCCACATGAACAGATATTAGAGATAATGCGTGGAGATTATAAGGTGGTTGATGCAGACTTTAAAATCGTTAAAGACGATTCAAAGTCTGTTAAATAAGATTGCGTAAGCATATCTTATCATGCGGAGTTTAAGAAGGATGATGAAGATAATAAAGAAGATAAGTGACCAGATTATAGCTTATTTCAAGCTTGATTTGATAAGTTTAAGTTATAATAGGTTGAATAGGATTGAATCAACCATATGGGAATTGAATGCATTAGTTGAACGAAGAACAGGAGAGTTCACTATAATTGCAGAACAGATTATGAATGATATTGAAGAAATCAAGAAGAAACAATGAATATTAAACCAATTGATTATAATTTACCGATTACCAGGGAACATCTTGACATTGGTAGTTATAATGCTAAATTTAAGTTAGCAGACCAATTCCTTGAAACAAATGAACTTGATAAGGACTTATACCGAGGATTGTTGATGGATCATTCAACATTCTCATACCTTAACTTCAAGCTTGATAATAAACGGTTAAAACCATATCCGTACCAGGATATGATCTTGAATGATAAGTATCGGTTCAAATACTTGGAATGTGCAAACCAGACTGGGAAGAGTGTAACAAGCAATATCCAGGGGGGGAGTAACATCCTCCGTGACCATAACTATTCACATAATGAATGTATCATATCCGCATCATTGGACCTGTCCAAGTTCCAGATGCGTAGGATTAAACAGATATTACGGACCATGGAAACTATTGACTGGAAAGAGGTTGAAGGTGATGTTGACAATGTTCAAGCTATCAGTGTAGATATAAAAGATTATACCAGACCAATGGGTAAACAGGTTAAGTATACTAATCTACTCTTATGTGCACCATGTTCTGCAGGATCGTTAGGTTACGATTTCCATGATATGAACTTAGACGAGTTTGAATTCTGGAAAGATATTGACTTACAATGGTTCTTTAACCAGATTGCTAAACCTAGAACGTATAAAACTAAAGGTAACATCATCATCACTACTAACCCTAACGGTGCAGAGAATTACGGTGCGGAATTGACCAGACAGTTCATGCCTGATAAAGTTACCAGGAAATGGCATGTGTATAACTTTAACTATCTTGATTCACCAGGTAACACACCACAAGGGTTAGAAGAGGAAATGATTGGTTTAACCAGAGCACAGGTTGAATCTACCTTGATGGCAATACGGACATTATCAGATAAATATTATTTTACCACTGATGAGATTGACCAATCAATATCAGAGAAATTAACCAGGGAGAAGGAATGGTATGGTAAATCTAAGGAAACGTACTGGTTCCTTGATATTGGTGCTAAGAAAGACCAGTCAGTGTTAACTGGTGCAGTTACAAGGTTAGATGAATATAAGAAAGATGCAGCAGGATTTCCTTTATTACATGTTGACGTATTCTGTGTACATGTATATCCTGCAGGATATCCCATATCCAGGGTAGTTGGCAGTTTTGATGAATCACAAGCAACTGACGGTTGGCATGAAGAAAAGTCTGTGAAAGAGTATTTAGATGAGTATCAGGTCGTCAAGAACGTGCAACCATCGTTTGGTGTAGATGTCACAGGTAACAGTGGCATATCACCATTGTTCAGGAGTGTTGGTATTGAACCTGTTGATATCACGTTCAGTGGTCCGAAGAAATGGGGTATGTATCAAAGGATGAAATATTTCCTTGAACAGAAATTGTTACATGTGATGAAGCATGATTTGTATGATTATCAGATGAAACGGATAGTTGTGACAAGGTTAAAGACAAGTACATATAACAGGGTTGGTCATGAGAATGAAGGTGACTTTGATGATGTACCTGACAGTATCGCAGGTTTAATATACTTGTGTGATAACCCTGTTGCGATAGAACCTAGTATTGAGGTGTTTTAAGATGGAATTTAATATGTTGAATGAAAAATCTTGGGAAGTATCATGTGATGGTATAGTCTGCGGTTATATTGATTTTTTTTATAAATGGTACTGGAAAGATACAGAACACTTAAAGTATGATTTAAAATCTATGGAAGAGATAGTATCTTTCATGAAAGAATTAGAACAATGAACTCGGAGGAATGAAGAAAATGGTAGGAGATTTTAAATGTAATGTGAAAGATTGTGAATATGTGAAAAACTGGGCTAAGATGTGTCCGAATGATATGTTATGGTTAGATATCAATGCACATTTCGTTAGACATCATCCTGAACTGCACAAAGATATGGCTAAACATATTTTACAGAAGGTTGAAGATAAATGGGTTCAATTCATTGAACCTGATGTGAATGCATTAAGGGAAGAATTTGATGTTGAATCACCAGTACCACTTAAGGATATAACTGATGGAAAAAAGCAATGAATGTCTCAGATGTGGTCAATGTTGTTTTTACTGGAAATTCGGTAGAAGGGTTAAATGTAAACATTTAAAATATAACCGGAAACTTGGTAGAACATATTGTTCGATTTACATTAAACGGAATTTCATGTTAGCTAATGGCGAGAATCCAGTGATTGACTTTTATTTTCATCCTGGTGAAGGTAAACGGAAAACAGTGATATGTTTAGATAGGGAACATATGAAAAAGAACTATCCTGGTTGTCCATATAATAAAGAGGAATGGGAAGATGCAGACTGAAAGTAACAAATATCTTACGATTGCATTATTGATATCAATATGTATCTCATGTTTTTTATATTATGATAAGATTGACGGTCCTGATTCAAACCAAGCCAGGTTAGAACGTGCAGAATCATTGATTAATTATACACGTTTTTTTTATATGCATGAACAGTATGGTATAACTACAAACTATACACTTGAAGATGTGAAAGGGTTTTACCTTAATCCTTCATACAGAAGTTTCAAGACTATGAGTGCATATACTATGTTTGATTATATCTGTGATGGTAAGAATGAAGAAGTTATTGAGTTGATGTTAGAATGAAGATACCTAACCCATTCAATGTTGAGATACCTGAAGAATTGGTAACTACCAAGGCAAAGGTAGCATATTGGATACTGTGGCAATTTTATCTGACAGACCTTGGTAGGGGTCAGATATTCGGTAAATTCACTCAATTGTTCACTGAAGTTACATTATTGTTACTTGTACTTGATAAGGTTGGTATGGCTAATATATCACTATTTACTGCGATATTGATGGGATTAATTGGTGCATTCATGGTATGGTTTGGTGGTTGGTTATATCAATATAATAAGATTGACCAGATAGGTAATCTTTTAAAGACTAAGAGAGACCCAATATTTATGAAGATGTATGATGAGGTGAATAATAGTGGTAAATCTAAATCCAAGGATGGTAAATAAACAGTTATCTATCACACTTGACCCTGGTGAAACTCCAGAAATGTTACAGACAAAGATCAATGAATCTATGCAGGAAAACATATTTCCGAATGTCGGAGACCCAGGCAAGGTACATAAATTCTTCCAGAATGTGTTGATTGGTATGGTGCAAAAGTTTAACTGGATACTGGTCAGGACAAGTCCTGAAACACGGAACTGGTTCTGGTTTCATGTCTACCTGAAAGATAAATTATTGCACAGGGTCTTGAAACTATTCAGATGGTTATTCAAGAGTACTTTGATAACTGATCTTGACAAGATACCAATCAAACCATGGAACAACATTATCAGGATATGGAGATATAATAAACATGAATCGTTGGTGGATATATGGCGAGTATGGAATTATCAGCAACAGATGCGTATGCCGGATATGTCGGATGAAGATAAAGCTAAGGTTAATCCTGAAGAAAGAGGTAAGATGGTAGTTAATAAAAACCTAAAAAGTTATTCAGCAAGGAAAACGTTCCTTGATTTCGAGACTACTATGGTAATCATGGATACTGCAGACCGTGCCAGGGTTGAGATTGAAATGTTAAGGAATTGTCACAGTTTAATGGAAATGTATGGTATATCTGATCAGGAACGAGATAAAGTTCCACAGTACAATAAACAACCATTATATACTGCAGGTATTGGTAAAGACCCTGAATACTTCCTACGATTCAGGAATGTACCAATATGGCAAGTACCAATCGAGGTGAAGAACAATGAGCAAAAGAAGCATGAATCCGGGGAAGATAAACTTATCTCAGGAAGAAAGAAAAGAACAGTTAAAACAAGCAATAAAGAAGGGGAAAAGAGTAAAAATGAAACAACATGATGAAGCATCAGCAGGTGCAGTGATACCCACCAAGGAAGAGTTACAAGCAGAGATTGATAATAAACAGAAAGAGAAAGTTAAATATCAGAATGAGTATCGGAGACAGTATTTAGCATGTATGTATATGAACACTGAACTGGCTGAACTTAGAGATATCCATAATGATTATAATAATCTTCTTATAAAAAACACTATCACTAAAGAAGCAAAGTTTGGACTTAATGATGGCACGATAATCTATGGTGAATGGAAACTTAAAAAAGAAGGGAAAAATATTTTATATGGTTATATAGAAACCAAGGAAGGATTGATATATACAACTGACAAAGTTAAGAAAACATATAGATTATACCCTGAAAAAGTTGAGACTGTCAATTATGATAATATCCCTAAGAATAAGTTTGGATTACCATATACTAAACAGTTGTTAAGATGGGAATTTGAGATTAAGGAGAACACACTCCAGGAATTAGTAAGTAAACTTAACTTCATGTCACAAGAGATACTCAAGCTAGGGTTTACTAAGAAACAGATTGAGGATATCAAGTATAAAGGGAAATATATCAAAGATTCCAAGAAACTTGATGATATGGAAGAGAAATGGTTGAAAGAGAATAATCCTGGTTGGGGTAAAGAAGTTGATTGAAATCATATATGGAATGTGGTATAAATGAAAAAACATATAAAGGATTGGTACCATAAGGTTAAAGGTAGAGTTAATTGGTTACATGAAAAATGTAAACAACCAGTTAAGGATACTAGTCATGATATACTAGATATTCCTTATCAGATTGTTTCTCATTGGTTTCTTGATATAGTTAGTAATGGATTTATCATAACATTCATCTGGAACACATGGTTCGGATGGCAAGGATGGTCAAATGTTCCGTTATTATTTGCAAACGGATTCGCTGTCTGGATGTTATGTGAACTCATAAAACAAATCAAATTAGCAATGAAGGAACAATAAAAATGGTATCAACATTTTCAAGAATATTTACACAGACAATAGGTAACAAACCATCATCTAATATCTCAAGACATATACCTATGATTAATTCTATTGCTATATCTGCAGGTTCATATTTATCTGAAACAAACCAGTTACGTGCAAAGAAATCTTTAATGGCTTGGTTCAAAGGTACTGGTGAACTATGTGGATTCGTCAATAAGGTAGCAAGAGATATATCTACAAGGTATCATTTCGAACCATGGAACGATAAAGCATCAGGCAGAAACAGGGTTAAAGCAGCAAATAAGTTCGCACTTCAGGCCCAGTTAAGACATACTATGGAAGCACAGATTGCAGATGCATTGATAACAGGTGAAGGTTATGGTTGGATTGGGAAACTTACTGATGATACTATAAAGAAAGAAATAATGAAATCTATCACTAATAGGGGTTTATCATATAAAGCACAATCAATCAATATTGGTCCTGATGAAATCTTGAAAGAATTGAAAGAAATATCTGACTTATCTAACATTGATAATATTGATGAAGCATTACTTGTTCCAAGGAAATATAGATATCTTGCATCATCAACGGTTGAAAATATCCATGATGAGTATGATTTCAAATCATATAATCATGTTGTTGGTGGTAAGAATGTTATATTTAAACCTGAAGAAGTTATCCATTATACGTTCATGGAACGTGACGGTAAACCAAATGGTTTCACACCGATTATATCAATCCTTACACAGCTTGAACTATTACGGTTCATGTGGCAGAATATGATGAGTATCCATCGTAATGGTGGTACAATGGATAAGATTATCTCATACAAAGATGTTCAACCTAACAGTCCAGCATTCCAGAAAGTCAAGGAAGAGTTTATGAAATATAAGAATGTTGAGAACAGACATGGGTTATACCTCACCACGGGAGATCCAATAGTACATGACCTGGCAACCATTGATGCAATGCAGTTCAAGGATATGGGCTTATATATCACTGGTCTTGTGGCATTACAATGGGGTATTTCAAAGTCTGCAATACCATACATCCTTGGTGATACAAACAGTAAAGCTGATACAGGTGGTGAAGCAGAACGGTCATATTGGGAAGTTGTCAGAGATTTCCAGAAAAAGTTTGCTGATAAGATGAACAGCCAATTATGGATACCATACTTTGGTGTAAAGATAGTGTTCGAGAATGGGTTTGTCCATCGAGATATTCAGAAAGAAACATACAAGATGCAAAAACTTGATAATCTTTTGAAAGAAGATAATATTTGGAAAGGTATTGGGAAAAAGTTGAATGATAAAGTATTCAAACGTGAACTGTTAAGAGATGATGATGACTTGATTGAGTGGGAACCTGAAGATGATCCTATGTTACAGTACCAATCATCATTGACAAACCAGTTACCAAAGAATCCAAAGACTGATGATCAACAGAACGAATCTTCAGCAAAGAAACGTGACCAGGAAAGTACTCAAGGTAGAAGAGGTAAACCTACCGGGTTTGGTAAAGAAGGTGAAGATAGGATTATCAGACCAGCATATAAAGAGATGGATACTGATGCTGAGTTATCATATAAAGAAATCATTGGCATGGATGCAATGCAGGTTGATATACCAACATTCATCAAGTTATACAATGAAGATAAAGCACATGACATCGGAGGAATGTTACGGATATTCATGAGACAGAATGATATGTTTACCACACTAATATACAAGAGTACAGATTTCGTATACAAGACTATAATAAGGAATGAAGAACTTGAAGATGGTAAGATTTCTCTCATGAATCTGTCAGGTAACATATATAGACTATGACTGACTTACCTTGGATTGCAGGAACTAAGTTCCCAAGAGTATATAATGAACAAACAGCATTAGTGACATATTATGATTTTGTTGGTGGTAATTTACCGATATATGTTGGTGAAGCACCATCTGGAACAGGTTCTGCTGCAGTAGGGTGGCGTATCCAGAAAAGGTCATATGATAGTAATAATAAATTAATAAGCATAACATGGGCAGGAAATGGCAAACATAACCAAATATATAGTGACAGGGCTACTCTTACTTACTCTTAGTGTAGTGCTTGTTTCAAGTAGTAATATTGATTACTCGTATCCTAATGATCCTTGGATTGATAGGGTGCTTAGTCTTAATCAATCAGGTAATCAAATGATAATATCTAATCTTTCATTAGAAAGTCTTAATATCACAAACGGAAACTTTTCTGTTGTTATGCCATGGTACATTAGTTTTGGGGGGTTCACATTTCCTTATAGTGCAGGACTTTTCTCAAACGGAACAAACTATGTTAGTCTTGCAGGATTATCTGATACATTATACGTTTATGGAACTTCTGATTTAGTTGGTGATGTAGATATAGATGGTGATGTTGAGATATCTCAAAGTGTCAATATTCAAGATGATTTATCAGTGAGTGACCACATATCATGTAATGGGATAGAACCAAGCTGGATACATATAGGTGGTGTTCCGAGGGGTGGGTTTTATGTTGACACTTGGAATGCTAATTTCAGTGTACCTGTGGATATACTTGATGATTTAAATGTTACAGGAAACATTACTGCAGACCATTTCATAGTGGGTGGTTTAGTGAGAGCAGGAATTGGCAATTGTGCAGAAGGATATGTTATGCAAAATTCAACTGAATCTGGAGTTGAATGTATATCAGTATTATCAACAACATATTATTTAAATTCATCTGCTGTTACAGGCGGAACTTATACAGATACAAATATTATAACGGATGCTTGGTATTATAATGGTGCAAGTTTAAATTTTACTGAGGCTGGAGGTGCTAATCCACTAGATATATATTTAAACTTTACAAACGTATCAAGTTTTTCACAATTAACTATGAGAGAATATTATCTTGGTTCAACATCACATCATATGCAGGTACAGATTTGGGATTACGGTGATGGCGCATGGGAAGATTATTTTGATTTTGTTGGTCAAGAAGGAATGAATGTAATTGAAATACCAGTATATGATTACCTAGAACATATCAACAATAGTATAGTTCAGGTTAGATTACATCATGTTCAAAATGGAATTACATCACATAGATTATATTTAGATTTTGCTTGGTTGATTGAAGGTAGTTCTGTAGGTGCTTCAACAAATCTTGATGGTTATGCAAAGTATTCTTTTGGATATAATGATTTTGTTGGAAATGGATATTTCAACACAACTGGTGATGTTTGTGTAAATGGGTTATGTTTAAGTTCTGCAGCAACATCAGGAGGATTATGGACAAATGTTTCTGGTACTGCTGAGTATGATGGTAATGTTAATATAACAGGCAATTATAGCACTGTATCAAAGCTTATCATTTGTGATAATGGCACTGCAACCATAATGACAAGGAATAGAACATTAGCAACAGAGAAGGGGTGTAGTTGATGGAGTTGATGAAGTATTCATTTATCCCAGTAAGTGTTGCTCTTGTAGTCTCAATATTTTTCGGAATACAACCAGACCCAACACATACTTGTGATGCAGATGGAAGCACCCGTTATTGTTTTGATATAAGTGGAGGATTACACACCAGATGTTATCTCAATCCTGAAAAAGATACATGGGATTATTGCAAAGGAGGCTGGGATGCTATGGCTGAATGGGCATCACCAATCACGAAGGGAAATATAGAATACAAATCCAACGGAGACAATCTCGAAATCTGGAAAAAGGAAAAGACATATTTGATACCTGATTTATTGAGTGAGCAAAGACATCTGCAGCAAAGGATAGATGATAGAGCAGATGAGACTTTTGATATGATATTGTGCCATGAAGCTAAGAAAGACCTCTGTAAGATTGATGCAGAACAACTACAAATAAGTATCAAAGATTGTTTAGCAGCACATAGATTTGAATGTGATGTGGAAGAAGATGTATTCAATACACAGAAAGAATTCGATGTCGTACTATTAAATACAGAATTAACAGAACTTAATGATTTGGTTGGTGTTATAGAATGAAAAGATATATACTCCTGATAATGTTGTTATTTCTTCCTACATTTGTTTTTGCAGATTGGAACCAAACATATAAGTCATTTTCATTTTTGGATTCATCTTACAGGATATGGGTATATAGCACAAATTCTTCTGACCCAATGACTTTTGATGATATATATCAATATTTTTTAAACAATCCAATGGATAAAGAATGGTCATTACCTACACAAGTTTTTGGTGGAGACCCATATGAATTAGTAGAAAACAATTCAGAAAATTGGTTTGGATTAGAGGGAATGAGTGATGCTACAGATGACTTCGTAAACTTCACATTCAATAATGCTTCAATATATTCTACAGTTTTATCCTTACCAACTGTGAATGAAACACCAACAAGAGTGAGGTCGTCAGATTATATTAATTTCTATATATATCTTCCGGATACTAGTATGTTTGAAGATGGAGATGAAATTGTTCTCCAAGGACACGATTACTATAATTTTGAATGTACTATAAATTCAATTTCAGCAAATGTTTATATTAGCTGTCCAAAACCACATGGGTTTCCACTTACAATGGATGATACAAGTCCTCCTGCAACAACAAGAGTAACAGTGCCACAGGCAATAGTATTCAATGATGACCTTGCTAATGCTTACTTTGGTGTATCCATGGCGGATAAATTTAAGTTTGCTATAAAATCAAATACAACAACAGGAAAACTTACTCATGTTGTTTTAAGGAATTATTATGGAAGTGGAACAACAGGAGATAGATTGAAATATGGTGCATATCATGAAGAGGATATAACACTTTCAAGTGACTGGACAAATTTCTCATTACACATAAGAAATATGACCGCTTTTCAACAAAGAGATGCAGATGTACCTGCAAGTAGGGGATATTGGGATAGGACTATGAAGGTATATTTTTTGTTTGAAAATATGAGTATCGGTGATAATACCTCTATTGATGGTGTAAGATACATTGCAACTGATAGAAATCCAGAGAAGATTGGAGATAATGCTTTTATTTTCAAAACAGGATTGCAAGTTAGTTCTTATTTCAGAGATAAAGGATTTTATTATCAATCAAATTTATTAGACAACTATGGAAAAACATCTTATTATGAAGGACAATATATTTATGCAACTACACTGGGCGATATTCAATTGGGCGACTATGATTATGACAATGAAGAACATGAAGGTGCGGGAACAATTTTCTTTAATTCTTTCTGTGGAGAAGATAGTGGAAGTATAAAATTACATAATGTAAAAGCACAAGGATTAACTATAAGAGGACCGAAAGGTGCTTATGGAATAGTAAATTTGTTAGGTGAAAATACTGTCTGTAGGGATTGCAATTTTGTAAATATATTAAACTTTATGGAAAATAGATATTGGACTTTGGAAGGTGGTACATGGTCAGGAGGAAGATATTTCTATGCAAACTACTATGCGATGTATATTAATAAATTTACAATTTATGGAACTACAGGCTATCAACTCTGGCCAAGGCCTTCAGGAACACATACAATGAGAAATTTAAAGATAATTGATAACACATTAAATAAACTAATACTATTTACTTATGACTATGATTTTACAGAAGATTTAATTTGTGGAACATATATTAATTTAGATATAAGTGAAACCAATAATCCTATATACCAAAGTAATAACAGATATACCTCATATGGTTGTACGCCAAGAATAGGATTCTCGATTGATTTAACAGTTGCTGAAACAAATGGTTCTGGAATAAGCAATGCTAATGTATCTGTATTGGATAGAAATGGAGCATTAGTATTTAATGCAACAACCGATGCAGAAGGAAAGATAAGCACACAGGATGTAATTATTTTAGAAGGATACAATGTAGGTCCTAATAAGTTTTTTGTTTTTGACACACCAACTGTAGATTGGACATATTATAATCCATTCACACTTACTATTACAAAAAAGGGATATGTTGATTACAGCTTAGATTTCCTTGAAACATACGATAAGAACAACACCATTATCAAAAAAGGGATGGATTGGTCGATAGTATTGGAAAAACCTATATTTGAATGGATTGCTATAGATGATACTGCAACAGAAGGGTTGACAATAACATGAGGTTAAAAATGGTAAGCTACAGAAGAATTAAAATTGGAATCGGAACAGGTGAATTAAGTTATATAGGTAGACATTATATTAATGCAACAATAACAACATCAAGTGTGGATTATCAAGATTATATAGTATATGGTCCGAATGGTACTATTTCTTTTGTATAAATCATATATAGATTCACTACAAAAAGATAACATTTATAAACCATGAATTACATAAGTATATCTGTAATAAAATGAATTCTATAAATGAACTCATTTTTTTTACCTCCAAAAACGAAGTGCGACAGAAAGAGACTTAGGTCGCACTTATCTCTTTCTGTCCAAGCTTCATTATCACAATGAAAAAACAACTAACAACTAAGAAAGAGATTTTCTGTAATGTACATGGATTTAATTTTAAAGAGTTGGAAGATAACTTAGAGATTGGTGGATTCATTGCAACCACACATCTTGATGATGGTTGGTATTCTGAGGATTGTTTAGTCAGGGATAAGATATCTAAGGATACTCTTGAATCATGGGCTGAACTTCTTAATGAAGGTAATCCACAATCTAATAAAGTATCTGTCAACCATGATAGGGGTGATAAGATAGTTGCAGGAGTAGGTAAGAGAGATACTGCAAAAGTGGTAGAATTAACCGATGGTGAATTCGGTTTATATATAGACACAATCTTAGATTCAACACATCCGGATTTTGATTCAATCAAGAACAGGATAGATATAGGTACACTTGATTCATTCAGTATAGAGTTCCAGGCAGGACCATCATCAGTTATGAAAGATACTGATAGTGATTATATGATAAGGGAACTTAATGCTGATTCAATGTTGTATGGTTATACATTAGCATCAAGACCAATGAACGAACATGCAGTAATGTTGAAAGAGATTATGAAGATGAACAATAAAGTTCAAAAACAAACGGAGGTCAATAAAATGACTGAAGAAAAAGTAAAAGTTGACAGTGAGGTTAAAGAAGAATCTGCTCATGAACCAGAAGCAGAACCAGTTAAAGAAGAACCAAAACCTGAAACTGAAGATGAAAAAGAGAAAAAGGTGGATAAAATGGAAGTGAAAGAATCACCAACAATTTCTGAGGAAGATATGAAAATCCTTCAGGAAGCAAAAGAGATAGTTGCAAAGAAAGCACAAGAAAAACAAAGATTAGAACTGATTGATTCAGTCAAAGAAGATTTGAAGAAATCATTTGAATCATTAAAGGTTGAGAATAAAGTAATGTTCACAGGTAAAGAACAGCTTGAATGCAAAGAAGCAGTTGAATTCAAGGAAATGTTAGTAGCACCAGAGAAAGTTCATATTGAACAACAGTTTAGGATTGCAGGTAAAATGGCAGATAAACTAGGGTTCACTGTAGGTGGACTTCAAATGGATTCTTCAATGGCAGAATCAAGAGACTACAAGAATTTCTCATGTAATGGTAATAAGCTAGAGTTCAAAGGACTTGGTATAACAAGTAACCAGAACACTGATACAGATTACCTTTTATCAGCAGCAGAACTAAGAGACGTATTTGATCCAGTCATCTACAATGCACTTAATGAAGCTACTGTAACATGGAACCTTCTTACAAAAGAAGATTTCAGCATGAAGGGTAATAACCAAGTACAGTTCACACTGAAAACAACTGCTAATACTACAGCAGCAGCATACCTTGGTAATGCAGTATCAACATCTAACACAGGCAGACTTAAAGTACAGACTAAGTTCAAGAAGTACCAAGTTGGTGTAGAAGTAGATGGTGACATGATTGCATCAGCAAGAGGCGGACCATTTGGAGATGTATTCGCAGTTGAAGTTAGAGATTCAACAGAATCACTATTATCTGTTGTAAACCAAGCACTATTCGCAGAGGTTGGTTTAGAGACTGCAGCAGGAATAATCGGATTTGAATATCTATCTGACAGTGCAGGTAATACTACATTGTATAACATGACTAGGACAGATTATTTGGATGTTTTATCATGTACAACTGTAGCAGATCAGTACATCAACGGTGCTTCAGCAGACTTATCACTTGCTAATCTTAGGGCACTTAAAAGAAATGCTCTTAAGAGAGGACTAACAAGAATACAGGATTTAGTATTCATTGGAGACCCAATTCAAGGAGATAAAATGAGAGGTATCTATGATGCAGCTCAGAGGATGATTCCTACAATATCCAGGTGGGGTTTTGAAGGTATGATGTCATTTGATGGTATACCATTCTTTGAAGATAAAGACTGTGCTGATGATGATGTGTGGTTAGTTGACTTGTCAAAACACAAAGTAGCAATGTGGGTTCCACCTACACTAGAGATGCTTGGAAAAGATTCTGATAGTGTAAAAGGATTCATCAAGATGTACTTTGCAACATACAACACATTACCAACAACCGTTGGACAGATTTATAGTAATGCAACTACATAGTAATATACTATGTTTTTTTATTTTTATTTTTCAATAATAACAAGGAGATGATAAATAATGGTAGCAGCAACAATAACAGAATTGTCAATCGAAGAATTCCCAATCACTGTTCAATCAGGAACATATAAACGTAGAGCAAGATTGTATATAAGGTGTCCATCAGGTAGTACATCAAGTACAATTGCTTTGACAACTTATGTACCTGGTGTGGCAGACGTAGAAGGAGTAGTTTTCGAGACAGATACGAATGTTGTAGAAGGTACAGCATCAACATGGAGTACATACACAATAACAATATCAAGTGGTGCATCAGGAGCATATGAAGGATGTTTCAATGTAACATTTACGTAGGTGAAATAAAATGGTAGCAGCAACAATAACGGAATTATCAGTTGAAGAGTTCCCTTGTGATATTGTTAGTGGTACAAAGAGCAGGAGAGGAAGAGTTTTCTTCAGATGTCCTGCATCTTCGAATTCGAAAACAATTGATTTCGCAACATATGTACCAGGATGTGCAGATATTGAAGGTATAATCTTTCAAACAGATGGTGATGTCAAATCAGGTACAGCATCAACATGGAGCACAACAACTCTCACCGTTGGAGCAACGATCACAGGTATAATGGAGGGATGTTATTCAGTAACATTCACATAATGGAGATGAAATAACATGACCGCAGCAACAATCACAACTGAAGGAGAAGCAACACAAGCTTACGAGCAAGTAGTACTAACTCTATCAGATGGGGAAACATATGTTTCAAGACTGAGTAAACCACTTGGAGCAATACTTTCAGAAGCAGAAACCACAACAGCTAACGCAGGTTCAGCAATCAATCTTGACTATGCTTTATCAGGCAGAACTTTTACTATTAGATACAAAGTAGCTAATGCAGCAGTCACAGATAAAGCAGTATCAATGATTGTATGGGGTAAATTGTAAAATGGCAGCAGCAACAATCACGCAAGAACCTTTTGGTAATCTTGAAATTGATACAGTAATCTTAACATTAACGGATGGTGAGACATACACATCAAAATTAAGTAAACCATATGGTGCTTTATTAACAGAAGCAAACAGTGATTCTACTGCTGGAACAACAGTTAACCTTGATTATGCTTTATCAGGTAGAACATTTACTATAAGGTATAAAGCTGGAAAAATAGCAGTCACAGATAAGAAGGTTGCACTTCTTGCTTACGGAAGGAAATAATTTTTTATTTTTTTACTTTAAATTTAATTAGAATAGGTGATGAAAGATGAGTTTTAAATGTAAAAATTGTGGTTTTGAATCTGATAAAACCGTTGGACCCTTGAATCATTGTATTATATGCGGTGATGATACTGTTGAAACAAAAGTTATTACAAAAGAAGTTGAGACACCAGCAGTTAGACCAAGAAGGAACGAGTTAGATTTGAACAAAGATGGTAAGATAGATTCAAAAGATACTTCATTGGCAGGTAGAATTTTGAGATCATCAAGAAGGAAAAAATAAGGTGTTAAGATATGACAATAAAAACACAATCAGTTGATAGTGATGGACATAAGATACCAAGAGTACTTAGACCTTCAACAACACAAAAGTTGGCATCATTAGCAGTATCAACAGTATTTTCTCATGGTGATGTTGTTAGGGTTGTATGCAATA
>Ga0307377_10004426_pt1 | contig 15398 bp, 13 predicted proteins | sample TR3MG_FD_202535 | JGI IMG/M metagenome (GOLD analysis project Ga0307377, IMG submission 202535) | Soil microbial communities from Risofladan, Vaasa, Finland - TR-3 | ecosystem: Environmental > Terrestrial > Soil > Coastal area > Acid sulfate soil | place: Finland: Risofladan, Vaasa | collected... | reverse complement strand
GGTGACGTTGAGCACCAGCAGGGCGCCGTTGACGGAGCTGACGTTGTACCGCTCCAGCTCGCCGGCGACCGTGACCTCGAGGTAGACCCCGTCGCTCACCGGGATGGGCAGCGCCGGGTTGACCCCCGCCGCGATGAGCCCCGCCGCCGGGTTCTCGTCACAGATGAACCGGTTGGTCGTCGCGGTGGTGTTGCCATCGGTGCCGCTGGCCGCCACCGTCGGGTTGCGCTCGGTCGGCACCTCCGGGTTGAAGAACAGGATCCGCTCCCCGCGCTGATCGGGGTCGGACATGTAGTCCACGTGCACCTTGAACATCTGGTGCACCGTAGGCTGGTGCGTCAGCGGCGCGATGGCGTAGACCTCCTCGCTCTCGAGGAACTCCGCGCACTGGGTGAAGGCGCTGAGCGTCCCCTCGGGGTGGGCACCGGAGACGTCGGACACACCGATGCCAGTCACGCTCACACCGGGGGCGTTGAGCTTGGCGAAGAAGAGGCCGAGGCCCAGCGGGTTGTCCGTGGTCAGCGGGCTGAGCAGGGACTCCAGCTGCGTGGTGTCCTGGATGACCAGGAGACCGGGGCTGGTCGCCGCCTCGGGGGTCACGTCCAGGCGCAGGCCCTTGTAGGCCAGGTAGATGTAGGAGGCCCCCACGTAGCTGTTGTCGTAGGGCGCGCCGGTGACGGGGTTGCGCAGGACCTGCGCCCCGATGACCACGCCGCCGGAGAGGTCGAGGTAGAAGTCCGGGTTGGGGCGCCCCGAGCCCTGAGCCTCGTCGTTGGGGGTGACCATGCCGAACGCCGTGAAGGCCGACGTGTACGCCGCGGCCTGGCTGACGTTCATCCAGGAGGCCTGACCCTCGAGGAGGCTCGTCAGCACCAGCTGGCGCAGGTTGGTCCCGCCGGCGGTGGCCACGACGTTGTCCATCATCTCCTCGTTGATGAGGCTGATGGCGTCGTCGAGCGACTCGCTGGTGAAGGTGACCTCCCAGATGTGCGGGTTGCGATCCATCGTCCAGGCGAAGAGGTTCCCCGTCAGGGCGTTGGCCCCCGCATCGCTGTCGTTGAGGGTGGTACCGCCGGTGGCCTCGGTCGCGGCCACACCGACCACGCCGCCCACGGTGACCGTCGCCGCGTTGTTGCCCTGACCCCACACCAGGTTGCCCGCGTAGCCGAGACCCGCGAGCATCGTGATGTCGCAGGTGTCGATCCCGTCGCCGGCCGCCGTCATGTAGGGGGTCAGGCCGTTGAGCGGATCCATGATGGCCGTGGCCAGCGCTGCCGCCTGCGCGGGCAGCCCCACACCGGCCTGCCAGTCAGGGGCCGGGTTGCCATAGGTGAAGGTCACCGCCGGTCCACCGAGCGCCGTGGCGTCGACGATGACGGTCTCGCCGCCCGCGGGGAAGGCCCCGATCAACTGGACCGAGAGCGTGGCCTGCGCCGCCACCGCCGAGAAGTTGAAGGCCGCGGCCGTCAGCGCCGTGTCCACGTCGATGCTGACGGCGGAGCCACCCTGCAGGGTGTGGATGATCAGGCCGCGGCTGTCCGCGGTGTCCACACCCTCGAACTCGATCATGGGCATCCCGAAGGAGCCCACGGGGTCCTGACCCGCGGTGTTGCCACCCGCGTTGAGCTCGGCCGCCAGGTCGATCCAGGTCCCCGCCGCCACGTCACCTGCCGCGAGGGTGTAGTCGATCTGCCGAGTGCCGTTGCGGTCCACGACCTCCAGCACCAGGCGCTCACCACCCACGAGCGGGAAGACGTAGGGACCGGGGGTCTCCGCGGCATCCGGCCCGGCCGTGACCTCAGCGCGCTCGCTGAACTCCACATCGCGGCCGATGCCACTGCCGGCCAGCACGTCCAGGCCGAGCTGGAAGCGAGCGTTGTAGGAGCCAGTGCTGAGGACCTCCACCTGCTGGTCGTCCCCCGTGGCGGCCGTCTGCAGGACCAGGAACTCCCCACCGGCGCCGCCGGCGAAGTTGTAGGGACCGGCACCGGAGGGGTTGCCATCCCACAGGTAGCCGAAGTCCGCGTCGATCTCGCAGTTGTTGCCGATGACGGTGTGCTCGAGCTCCACCGTGACCTGCGCCGCGGCAGGCGTGGTCGCCTTCACCCCCGGCAGCGTGTCGAGGAAGGCCGCCAGGGCCGTCATCGTGTTGGGCACGCTGCCCACCACGCGGTTCCAGTCGACACCCTCCTTGAAGGTGCCGGAGCCGCCACCGATGGCGCTGAAGTCGTAGGTCACCGTGGCCCCGGCAATGCTGCTCTCGTCGACCGCGAAGGTGATGACGATGTCCGGGTCAGTGATGGCACCGGCATCGAAGGAGTCGGCGATGATGTCACTGACCTGACCGTTGATCTCGACGGCGATGGCGGCCATGTCCGCGTACACCCCCGAGAACCGGATCTCCTGCTCGGCCCCCGGCACGTCGTCCACCGTGGCGCGGAGGTAGAGGATGTAGCCCGTCATGTCGAGACCGGCGCCGAACTCGAGGGGCAGCCCACGGAGGTAGCCGAACTGCGCCGGGACGCCCTCCTCGCTGCCGGTGAGGACCGCCGCCTGCGGAACGGGGGTCACGCTGCCCTCGATCAGGCCGCTGGCACCGAACCAGGCGTTCCTGGGGGCCATCGGAGAGGCGTCGAACAGGTTGCCCACCTCGACCGTGTCGTAGGAGCGCGTGACGACGTTGCCGTCGTCGTCGTAGACGGAGTTGACGTCGTTGAGCACCCCCAGCTTGAAGCGGCTGGTCTGGGCCGTGATGACCTCCGCACCCTGGACATGGACGCCGTCCGCCCAGAAGGTGTCCCCCGCGCGGCTGGTGGTGGCCGCCTGCAGCGGCACGTCGGGGTTCACCCCCGTGAAGGTGCGCGCCGGCGCCATCGCGAGCAGCTCGTCACCCGGATCCGCATAGGCCTCGTCCAGCAGCGCCGGGCCCGTCCCGGCGGGGGCACCCGCGGGGGGCCACGCCGCGGCCACACCGTCCTCGGTGTAGGCACCACGGGAGTACTCGACCCAGGGGGTGATCGTGTCGATGTCCCCATCGTCCTGGCCCCGGAACCCCGCGCCCTCCACCCGATAGGTGAGGGTCGAGCCACCGACGGCCGCGAACAGGATGGCGGCCGCGGCGCTCCCGGCACGGATGGTGACCGACGACCCCGCACCGTAGACGGTGGAGGCGATCAGCACGTACATGTCGCCGGGGGACGCCGGGTCCTCCCACTCGTAGGCCACGGTATCGCCCACGGCGTCGTTGATGGCCTCGGCCACCTCCTCGGCGGTCATCACCCCGGAGAGGGAGACGACGACGTCCGTGGCGGTGTCCGTCGCGAGGGGGTTGTCGATGCACAGGACGAGATACATCCCCGCCCCGAAGTTGTACGCCGCCTCCTCATCGGTGGTGACGATGGCCGCACGGTACGCCCAGTTGGCGAAGGCGAGGAAGGAGCTCCCACCGCTGCCGTAGACGTCGTCCCCGTTGTCCATCTCGTACAGGCTGCCACCGAAGGTCAGGAAGGCCCGGATCGACTCCTCGAGCACGTCCACCTCGGCGATGTTGCTCCGCGGCGACGGGAACGACGACTGGGCGATGCTCTGCGGGAACTGGGTGTACGCCCCATCCCGGGAAGCCGAGTTGATGGTCTGGTCGGCGTTCAGGACCTCGACCACCTCGAACGCCGCACCCACGACGTTGGGCCGCAGGGTGGGCACCAAGATCGTCGGACTCGCCGTCTCGAATTCCTGGATGACCGTGACGCTGGGGCGAGGAAGCGCTGCCATGGTGGTTCTCCTCTTGGCTATTGGGGCTTCTCGATGCCCCGCATCCCGAATTGTGCTTCGACCTCACCTCTATTGGCTACCCCGTAGTGGGCAAGGATCTTGGCATCATTGAGTACGTCAAAGGGGGGCTTCTCATAGTCGCTGGCTCTGGGCTCGTCGAAGATGAAGCCCAGCGTCGTCTTCTGGGGCGGGGCCAACAGCTCCACCGACCAGGTCCACTGGAAGAACCACGGCACCAGGACGTCCACCACCACGGCCTCGACCGTGGAGCTCCCACGCACGAGCGCACCAGGAGGCGCCTCGGGCCCCACGGTGACGCTGGTGCCGATGTGGTGGAATCCTCCGGTCTTCTGCAGCAGACGCCGGTGGTAGATGGTTCCGCGCCACACGAGCCCCGCCAGTCGACGTGCCTCGAGCCCGGTGGTGCCGACGCAGTGCACCGTGAAGTGGCCCGCCAGCAGGTCGGTGTGCACTCGAGCGCCCGTCATCATGTTCTGATCCCGCATGTGGTCCAGCGCCAGATTGCTGTTCTGGTACGACGTGGCCAGCACCACCAGGTGGGGCCACTGCTGGACATCCGCCTGCTCGACCGGGGACTCTCCGGTGATGACGATGTCCGAATCACGAACAGCGGGCTCCCAGCGGTAGCTACCCACGGCGAAGTGGTTGAACAGCCCCTGGAGGAAGCACGTGTACAGATAGGTGACCCAGTTCCCCGGGTCATCCTGCGCCGTCATGCCCGGAGGGCTGACTGGCTTGACCGCACTCACTCTGCCTCCTCCCGGGCCTCCATGCGCTTCCGCTCTGCGTCATCCCGCACGCGGGAACGGTAGTACCCGAGGGCAGCGCCACCCATGGAGCCCCCCGCGGCCCCCGCAAGGCCCACCAGCTGCATCAGGTTCTTCTGCTGCTCGGGGTTCAGCCGCTGGAACGCCTCGCTCACTGCGGGGATCTTCCGCAGCCCCTGGTGCATGGCGCCGGCGCCCAGATAGCCCAGGCCCACACCGGCCGCGGCAGGGAGGCCCACACGCAGCAAGGGCTCACCCATGTTGTAGCGCAGGAACTCCCCGAAGGTGGGGGCATCACTGGGAGGCATGTCCTCTTGGCCCTCGGCGATCTTGTCGAGCTTGTCTCGGGCTACATTCCTGCGTCGGAGGGCTGAGGCAGCAAGGCCCGCACCGGTCAGCCCCAAACCGGCGCCCCCAAGCAGTCCAGCCTTTACACGCGCCTTGAAGATACTGTCGTCAACGAAAGGCACACTGGTACTATCTACTTTCTTCTTGAGACCCGAAACCTCGCGCAGCAGCGGCTCGTCCACGTCACGGAAGCGGCTCCCGATCCTTGCGCCTCCTTGGTAGTGTGCCTCCCCAAGCCGCTCCCCCAAGGACGTCCGCAGCCCAAGCACACGTTCTTCCTGCTGGCGCAACTTGGTGCCAAGCAGGCGTTCCAGGAAGGGGGCGGTCTGCAAGGCGTCGATTTCGCGCTGCAGCCTTGGCAGCTGCGCCTCCACTTCAGTCATCGCTTGACGTGCCACGTTCGGGCTCCACCACGCACTTGTCTTCGTCACCTCGAGCTGGGGCTCCATCTCCTCCGGTTCTTGCTCCTGTGCGATCTTGTCGAGCTCATCGAGGAAGCTGCGGACGTTGGGCTTCATGACTTCCACCTGTAGACGTCCTTGAGGGTCTGCATGTCCAGCTGCTGGCCCGCAACCGCCGTGGTGAGGTTCTGCGGATTGGTGAACTCCCGCTCCGGGTAGGCCGGGAAGTTCTCCAGGTCCACGTTGGGCATCGGGATGGCGTACTCGATGTGCCCCTTCGGGATCATGCGCAGCTCCAGCTCCTGGTGGATGGGAGAGCGCAGCCGACGAGTGGCGGTCACCGCGGTGACCCGCCAGCGGAGGTTCTCCAGCTCGACGATGAGGTCATCCGGGTCCAGGGGCGGGAAGAAGATGCAGCGCCCCGCCGTGTGCTGCTCCTGCATCTCCTCCACCGAGCTGACCTGGTCCGACTTCGGCGCGGGGTCGATCTGCACGTAGAAGCGGATGGGGGCCATGTACCCGTGGATGAAGGTCCCGCCGTAGCAGGCCTGGCACTTGCGGGTCGTGGCACGCTGCATCCGCTCGTCCCAGCAGTGGGGGCACCGTGGCCCGAAGGAGCGCTTCTTGAACAGCCACGCGGGCCGCCCGATGTGCTCCCGGAACAACACCTCTTCGATGCGGGCGGCCTCCATGGCATCCAGCGGCAGCGGCGCCTCAGAGGTGGCCCCGTTGTTGTCCGGGAACTCCTGGCTCGCACCCGTCTGCCGATGCACCAGCTTGATGCGGTAGTACAGGTGGCGCCAGCTGTTCAGCAGGCCGCCCTGGATGTCGCTGAAGTGCCCCACATCCAGGAGGGGGCCGCAGATCTGGTCGTAGGGCCCCAAGGGGGAGCCGGAGCGCAGGATGTAGATGTCGTAGTCGAGGAGGTCCTCCGACGTCGTGTGGAACTCCCACCAGAGGTCCATGCGATCCAGATCGAAGGACCTGACGCGGATGTTCGAGACCTCGATCACGGCAACTCCTACGGCAAGAGTGGGCTCATCTCCTCCATCGGAGACATCCGGCTCAAGACGGGCTGGTCACTCACCATCTGGGTCGTGACCCCACGGGTGCCGCCCGTCCGGAACCCACGCTGGACGGGAGTCGGCTTCCGGAGCATCAGCGATTCCGGTAGCTCCGGCCGCTTCGGCCGCTTCGGCAGCGTGTCCGGCCGGGCAGCCGCGCCCTTCACTCGAAAGGGCCCAGCACCTTGGCGAACCTCTCGGGGACGCCACCCACGACCATGGCACCCTTCTCGAGCACCGACGCGAACCGCTCGGGGACGCTCGAGGACTTCTTCAGCTCGTCCACGTACTCCATCATCGGATCCGAGACGGGGGCGAACTGGATGGAGGCCGAGGTACCCAGGGGCGTCTTCTTCGGCGCGGGCATGCGGCTCATGAAGTCCGCCACATCATCCCGACGCTCGGGGTTGCCACGGTAGAACCCGCCGAGAGGCTCCTGCAGATCCTTGAGCGCGTCCTCGATCTGCTTCTCCTTGTGCTCCCGCACGACGCGCTGCATGCCGAGGGTGCCACCGACGCCCGCCGCCGTACCTGCCGCGGCCAGTCCGGCCGGGAGGGCCCACGGGGGCGCGGAGGTCTTCTCGGGCTCCAGATCCGAAGCCTTCACCTTCTTGCCGATTGGCACGCCCAGCGGACCCTCACCACCGCCGCGGGCCAGTCCACGACCCTCACCACCGGAACGCTTCTTCTCACCCGGGGTGTCGCAGGCGGCCGCAGCCTTCTCCATCTTGTCCAGCACGCGCGCGTAGGTCTCGAGGGGGATGGCCGAGCCAGTCTTGATGGAGGGGGTCTCCTCTTCGGGCGCGTGCCGGGCCTTCTCCTTCGCCCCGGCGTGGCCCATACCAGCCAACATCCCGATCACACGGGGGAGCATCATGGAACTGGGGTCCATGGCCCCCATGGCGGCACCACCAAGCCCGCCCATGGTGGCACCGGTGCCAGCACCGCGGAGCTGCGCCATGATCGACTCGTCCTCGGGCGCAACCAGGCCTCCAGCACCGCTACCCGCCATGGCGCCATAGCCCGCTCCGCGAAGGCCACCCACGCCCGCCCCTGCGAGGCGCCGTGCCAGTTCGGGATGGATCTCCATCGCAGACATCTTGACCGGGCCAAGCCCACCCATGCCGGGCGGGTTGACGGGCATGCCCATGCCACCCATCGCGGGGCTCGTTGCCGGCATCTGGACCGGACCGGGCGAGGGCGGCGGCATCGGGGGGCTCGGCGGGAAGGCCTGGTTCATGCCCTGCTGGATGCCACCCAGGGCACCACCAGCGGCACCGCCACCGAGGGCACCAGCGCCCGCACCGGCCATGGCTCCGAGGGCACCCGCAGCACCGGCGCCCAGCCCCATGGGTGCGCGCCCAGCGGCACCAGCAGCGATACCGCCCAGCATCCCCAGCAGGGTACCCACGCCCGCACCGATCATCGAGCCCACCTGCGACGGAGTCGCGGGGGCGTCCGGCGTCAGCGGCATCGTGGCATCTTCCGCCGCGGTCTCCGCCGGCGAGCCACCCATCTCCGGAGGCATCTCCTCACCCATGCCCATCTCCGGAGGCATCTCCCCGCCCATCCCCATGTCCATCTCGGGGGGCGGCTCGGGCAGCGGAGGCGTGCCGGGGGGCAGCGACGGCGGAGGGTCAGGCAGCTGGAGGTCCACCGGAGCCAGCGAGAGCTTGTCCAGCCCCGCCAGCTTCAGCAGGTCCTCGGTGGACAGGTCGCTGAACTGCTCCTGCAGGCCGGCCACCTTCTGCTTGGTGGTCTCTTCCTCGGCGAGCTTGGTCAGGTAGGTGTGAAGCATGGTTACCTCAGCCGGGCGATCATCGCGCCCGTTCCAGCCCCGCCTGCAGCCCCGAGGAGCGAGGCGAGCAGTGCCGCCTTGAGCGGGTGTTCCTTGTTGATCTCCGACTGCCGCGCCGAACCCTCGGCGAGGCCCTCCATCGTCTGACCCGAGAAGCCACCGCCACCCTGAGCTTCGTTGAGCTGCTGGAGCTTGTCACGAAGAGACTTGGCGGTGATCTCCTCTCGGCTCTCCCCACCCATCATAGGGCGGCTGCTTGCATACTGCCCAGCGCCCGTGATGGCAGCCCCGATGGGGCCACCGATGATGGCCGCCTTGGCCTCTGGAGGCAGGGACTTCCACATCTCGGCGACACGCTCGATGCCCGCCTTCTTCGTCAGCTTCTTGTGCAGGCTCTCCAGGAGGTCCACCGGGAAGTTGAGCACCTTGGCGTTCAGATCCTCCTGCTCCCCGGGGGTCCGGGAGTGGAGGCCCCGTGGGTCCGCCACGGCCTGCTTGACCTCGAGGACCTTGGCAATCTTCTCCCGCTCGGCCAGCCTGTCCGCTTCGTCACGGCGCATGTCAGCCCAGCCTGCCAAGGCAGCACCAAGCTCGCGCTCCTGGTCGAACAGTACGTCTCTCAGATCCATGCCCCATACCATCCTGACGAGACCCAGAGGTACTCGCTGTGAAGCCCGCCGCCCCAAGCACGAGCGATGTTGGTGGCCGTCTTGAGCCGCATCTTCTTCTGCTCATACTCGTTGGCGAGCATGTTGATCCAGGCCATCATCGCCTGGGTCTTGTCCGTGTTGTAGCTGAAGCCGCCGTCCGAGAAGGCGATGGCGTTGCGCGTCATCAGCAACCCCGAGGACTTCAGCAACTGCACCATGGTGCCCTGGATGAGCAGGTGCGCCGAGGGGAAGGAGGCGATGGTCACACCCCCGATGAGGGGCGGGGTGGTGTTCCAGTCGTCGATGGTATCCAGAATCGCCCAGGCGATGAGCCGGTCAGAGTGCTCCTCCCCCCGGATGAGCCGGTTCAGCTCCGGGAAGTCCCGCATCACTGTGCGGACCACCTGGATGAACTTCGTCAGCCCTTCCTCGTTGGTGGGCAGGTAGGCACTCTGTGGGGTGTCATCCGCCATCCGCTACTCCTCGAGGAGCGCCATCCCCTCAGCCAGCGGGACGATGCGAGCTCCGGTCTCCAGCGCCGTGCGGACGCTGTCCAGCATCTCGGACTTCAGCATCTTCATCGAGATCAGGGGCTCCGGGCGCACGTACGCCGCGAACTTCCCGATCACCACCCGAGTCCTGGTGGAGAGCTTGTCCATCACCTCCTCGATGTCGAAGAGGGGCTCGACACTCGGAGCGGGGGGCAACACAGGCTTCCCGGCCGGTGGCAACGCACGGAACTGCGCCTGCTTGGTCCGAGTCACCTTCGAGGTCTTCTGCTTGAGCTTGAGGTACCACGCAGGCGGAGTGAGCCCCACGTGGATGTCCTTGGCCGCCATCATGCGTGACAGCCGCCGGATCTCGACGCGCCCCTGGGTCATGGAGGCTGGCAGCACCAGCCGTCCACCCGGGACCACCACCTGCCGGTACAGCTTGATGGACCTCGGGCGGTCCTGCACGTCCGTCAGGTTGTAGATGTTGACGGTCTTCCCCGCCATGGTCAGCTCTCCAGCTCAGCGAGGTGCTCCTTGAGGGCGGAGACCGCCGAGACACGCGGGCTGTCCTTGGCCTCCTCCGTCGCCAGAAGCTCCCGGATGTGGTCGGGATCGGTGATGTCCAGGAGGGCCTCCTTGAGCTTGGACACAGAGAGCATGACCGGGGTGACGTCGTACCCGGGAGGAGGGGGCTCCTCATCCGAGTCGTCACTGGTGTCCTCGTCCTCCTCGGGCTCGGGTTCCGGCTCTACGAACGGGGCAGCCACGTTGTCGTCGACGCCATCGATGCGCCCTTCCATGGGCGTGGGCTCCGTATCGACCTCGGGCTCCGGTTCCGGCTCGACGGCAGCGGGCACGGGGGTGGCCTCCTCGATGACGACCTCCTCGATCCAGCCGTTCTCCAGGAGCTGCCGGATGCGAACGCGCTCCCGGTTCAGGACCTTGGGCTCCACCGGAAGGGGAACGGTTCCGGTGGCCTTGCCCCCGATGAGCACGGTGGGCGGTGCGCCCTTGAGCTTGCGGAAGTACTTCATGTGAGACTCTCCTCTGCGCAGGGATGAACACCCACATCCTACGGTGCAGCAGGAAGTAGCGGCAAGTAAGTTAGCTATCCACATGGTGGCGGCCAACTGGGGAGGCACCGTTGTCCGGTGGGAGTTCGCCGGATGCCCTCTTCTGGGCTTCGCGCTGTCAGTAGTTGGAGGCGTGTCTTGAGGCCATGCTCGTAGGTTAGGCGGCTCGACAGAACATGCCGAGCCGCTTCACCTACGGGGCTCAGAACTGGTTCACCGCGGGGAAGGTCAGGCCGTCGGCGGCGCGGTTGAGCATGGCGCCCAGGTCGCGCTCGTCCACGGGCTGACGGGCGGCGAAGCCCACGTCCTCGACGGTCGGCGTGACGGACCCGCGGTAGAGCTCCAGCTTGCGGACGGCCGCGATGTTGCCGAAGCCCATGCCGATGTCCTCCCAGGCCTGCCAGAAGATGACGTTGGCCTTCTTGTCGATGTAGAACTTCGTCTGGTTCAGGATGTAGAACCGGCCGAAGAACTCCGGCGACGTGAAGATGTACACGTTCCCCGCCCGCAGGATGTCGGTCTTGATCGTGCGGATGAAGTTCGTGCCGAGCAGCATGTTGTACTTGTAGCCGTCGACCACCGTCTCGGACTGCATCTTGTCGCCGAAGTCCTCGACGGTCCACTGCAGCACGTCCTCGAAGTCGGGCTCGGTCATCAGCATGCGCTCGGGCCGCAGGCGGTTGTTGCTCAGCATCTTGCGCAGGTTGACGATGTCGGGGCGCAGGATGGGGCGCACGGTGAAGTCGTCGGCACCACCGAGGGTCAGGGAGTTGAGGCCCTTCACCTTGGAGGCCGACACGACGGCCGCGGCGTTGACGTTGGTGCGGTTGAAGGCGACGTTGGCGTTGCCGTTGGCCTCGAACTGCACCGCCTCGATGCAGGCGTCGATGTGCAGGGTGAACTCGCGGTCCTCGATCTCCTGGATGTCCTTGGCCGAGTTGTCCTCGATGATCTTGGTCACCGGCATCTCGTACGCCAGGAGCTCCTGCTCGGTCTTCTCGAACTTCTCCGAGGAGATCGTGTAGAAGGGGATCTCGTACCGCGGCGCGCTGATGTAGCGCGCGGTGGGCTCGCCCCGGAAGGTGATCGCCATCGCCCGCGACTGCGGCTCGATGTCGACGATCTTGACCAGGGTGTCGTGGTGGACCGACCGCTGGCAGTCGGCACGGGTCACCTGCTGGGGCGGGACGACCTTCCGGGAGAAGGCCACCTCGCGCAGGTGGTCACGGATGTAGGTGCCGCCGTACTCGGCGAGCTTCTCCTTGCCCTCGGCCGTCTCGATCTTCTGGTTGAAGAGGGCGTTCAGAACTTCGGCAGTGTTACCGCTCATCTTGGTGTTCCTTTCCTGACCCTCTTCGGATCAGCTGTAGATCCGGATCGCACGGACGGTTCCGGCGGCCGCGTTGATGTATCCCACCCGAGCCACGATCAGGCCCGCGGCGGTGATGTCCGCCAGGACGCGGCGCACGATGCCGAGTCCACCGAGGTCGACGTCCGAGACGGTCATCGGGTCACCGACAGCCAAGCCGGTGAGGTCGACCATGTCGGTCTCGAACTCGAAGGCACCCAGGTACAGCACGGTGGCCTTGCCCGGGATCTGGCCAGGGCGTCCCGCGATGCCCTGCTGGTCGTACCGGCCGCGCTCCATGTACCACGGGAAGGCCATGCGCGCGGTCTCGTCGACGGTTCCGGCGACGTTGTCACCGCCGCGACGGAAGTGCATGTCGTCGTCCATCTCCAGCCACTCACCCTTCTCCAGGGCGCGGCCATCGATGGGGTTGAGCGGGTTGTGGCCCGCGAGGTCACCGGTACCGATCACCATCGGCTCGTCCCGGCGCTGGATCGTCTCGTAGGTCGAGATCAGCTCGAACATGATGTCACTCCTTCTTCGTCAGCCACCGGGGCTAGACGGTGTTGCTTCAGTCGCCACCCAGGATGTAGGACTCCAGCTGGGTACTGCCATTGCTGGAACGCTCCTCGTCGAGGTTGCCGAGGCTCATCTGCCGAGCCGCGATCTTGGCCGCCTCCTCACGGACGTCGAGCTTGTCGGGCTCGGACATCAGGCTGGCAACCTTCTGCTCGAAGGAGAGCTCCTCGTTGAGGCCCTTCCCCTCCATGATGGTCGCCACCTTGACGGCACGATCTCGCAGCTCGAACTGCGCCACCTTCTGCCGGAGCGCCGTGTTCTCAGCCTCCAGGGCCTGCGCGTGCTTGGTCAGCCCGCGTAGCGCCGTGGGGACCTCTCGGAGCACCCTGTGGGCATCGGTCATGTTCAGCGTCATCAGTACCTCCCTAGACCATGTCCGGAACGTCCGGCGATGCGGCCGGAGGCGTCTGGCTGGTGAGTTCCTCGCCCTGGGCTTGTGCGGCCGCCTCGAGCACGTCCGCGAAGTCACGTTCGGAACTCTCGTTCCGCTGCTCCTCACGCAGCTCGTCCTCGTAGGCGATCTGCGAGCCGGGGTTGCCGGAGCGGTCGAGCTCGTAGGGCGTCTCTTCCGCGAGCTTGCGCAGGGCCGTCTTCAGCGCCGCCTCCTTCTCCGAGCCTTCCTCACCGCCGAGCACACGCCGGAGGAGCTCACGCGCAGCAGCGGTCTTGACGTCCGCGCCCGCGATCTTCGCTCCCGAGGCAGCCACCACGGGTCCGAGGTTGTCCTGGAGGACGGAGTCGGTCGCCTTGGAGAGCGCCGGCTCATCGAGGACCTTCTTGAGGTCCGCCTTCTGGGGAGCCTTGGCCTCCCGCTTGGTGGCGTCGACCACGGCCTGGTTGGAGGCCACCATCGATGCCTGCGAGGGCTTCTGCTCCGAGGGCACACCCTGCTCGGCAGGGGTACCGGGGAAGTCTCCACCGTCGAGCACGGTCGAGGAGACCGGGCCAGCGGTGATGTTGGTCTTGGCGTTGTCCTCCGCCAGCTTGGCGAGGACGTAGTCGAGGACCGGCGTCGGGCGGATGGAGGACTGCTTCTCGGCATCACCCCGCGTCTTGCTGCGGTGGTACGCTGCCCCCGCTGCCGCGCCGCCAGCCAGCCCAAGCGCACCCAGCCCAGCTGCCCCCACGGTCGGAGCCCGGCGCATCAGCTGCTCGGCCATCCTGGCAGCCTCCGCCGCGGCAGGCTCGGAGACCACGCCACCCTTGAGTCCCCGCTGCAGCGCGGGTAGGACGTTGGATTCCCCGATGTGTCGAAGGCCCATACCGGCACCTGCTCCGACAGCAGCACCACCCAGGCCACCAGCGAGGGCGCCAGCGGCCGGCCGGCGATACGGAGCAGCTGCCTCATCCGCCTGTGCAGAGACCCCCTCCAGCTGCTGCATCTCCTCCGGAGAGAACTGCCGCACCGCCATCTTCCGCAGCACACCCGCGTACCGCGCCGGGATCACACCGCCCTCCTTGAAGACCCCCTCCTCCGGATAGCCGGTGGTGGGGACGGGGCCGCTGTTGTTCCCGGGCGCCTTGTTGTCGTCGGTCTCCATCGCGGTGCTGGAGCTGCCGGCCGCCAGCTCGGGGTCGGTGAGCTTGGTGTCGTTCGGGATGGTCAGGGTCTTGGCCTTGTCGCGCGTCTCGGGCTGCGTGCCACTGCCACCCGGGCGCTTGTCCACGTCGTTGGCCAGGGCGTTGGACGGCGCCGGCCCCGTCTGCAGGCCCTTGCCCGTGCCGGGGTCCTTGGGAGGCGTCAGCGCCGCGGGGGCGTTCCCCGCGTCCTTGTTGTTGGGGCCCTCGACGGCCACCTTCTGGAAGCCCATGGCCTCGGCGATGACGAGGGCCTCGGCGATCTTCTCCTCGTTGGAGCGCCCGTCCTCGATCTCGGCGAGGTGCTGGCCGATGTAGCCCACCGCACTGGCGAGCTTCTCGCAGTAGTGGTAGTTGAAGGAGGCCTCCTTCTCCTCATCACCCTCGGGCGCGTCCTTCTTCTTGAGGAAGGGCGGCAGGGCCTTCTTCTCGTCCTTGGGCTCCGAGTCGTCGGAGGCCCTCTTCTCCATCCGAGCTCGCGCGCTGGTGACAACGCCCTGGAGCATGCCGTGGAGAGCGAAGCCTTGATTCATGTTGCTCATGGGTTACCTCACCTTGCCATCGGCGGCGCCAGCGCCTTGGTTGGAGACAGTGACGATTCGGACGGCGGCTTGACTGTCCCGGAGACCGAGGAGGGACCCGCAGCGGAGGGGCCCCTCGGTGCAGACACGGTGGGCGGCTTGATGGAGACGCGCGTCCGGCTGATCCCCTTGGGGAAGGCCGCCATCTCGCTGCCCACACGACCGATCTGCGTGATCGCGTTGGCTGCCGAGATCTTGACGAGTTCGTCGTAGAAGCCGTCCCATCGTGCCGCTGTCTTTCTGTAGGACTTCATCGGCTTGCCGTGCTTGGCCTTCGCCTCGCGGACCCCTTCTGAAGTCCTGAACCCTTTCGGGCTCTTGCCCACCTTGTGGGCCTGCTGCGTGGCAGTGGCGAAGGCAACCCTCTTGGCCTCCGCCTCGCTGCCGTATTGCCCCGTCGTGCTCTGCAGGATGCGATGTGCCCGGTCATGGATCCACTTCCCACCGGGGCCGTAGCTCTTGCCGGGCATCGCACCACCTACGCACTCAGGAACTTGCTGTACCCACCCTGCTGCAGCATCTCCGCGGCGAGGGTGTCGATGTACTGCGCCTGGGTCATCTCCGGCTGGGCCTCCGCCGAGGCGGTCTTGCAGCCCCCCGTGCAGGCCGGGTCACCGCAGCCACACAGCTCACCCGCGGCGACCTTCTCCTGCAGGAACTCCAGGGCACGCGCCTCGGCGGCCTTCAGGAAGACCTCGGGGATCTCCTGCTGGGCGGGCTGCTGCCCCTGGGCCGCGGCGGTCTTCTGGATCGAGTCCAGCTCCTGGACGAAGGCATGGGCCATCTGGCGGCCCAGGAAGTCGGCCTCCATCATCTCGGCGGCAGCCTTCTTCTCCTCATCCTCGTCCTCGTCCTCGTCCTTCTCCTTCTTCTCCTCGGCGGGGGGCTCACCCTCCTTCTTCGCCTCGGCGACGAACTGCGGAGG
>Ga0307377_10004425_pt1 | contig 15398 bp, 13 predicted proteins | sample TR3MG_FD_202535 | JGI IMG/M metagenome (GOLD analysis project Ga0307377, IMG submission 202535) | Soil microbial communities from Risofladan, Vaasa, Finland - TR-3 | ecosystem: Environmental > Terrestrial > Soil > Coastal area > Acid sulfate soil | place: Finland: Risofladan, Vaasa | collected... | reverse complement strand
CCTGACTTCGGACTCCTCGCGCTTCTGGCCGATGGATCAATACAAAGTCGGCATGAGCCCGCCCTCGTTCGACAAGCAGTTCGTGCGCGACTGGCTGGAGACGCAGCCTTGGAACAAGAAGGCACCGGCGCCGCGGCTGCCCGCCGACATCATCGCCAAGACCGCCGAGAAATACCGCGAAGCGCTGCGATTGCTGACTTCTTGACGATGCCCTCTCCCCCGAACCGGGAGAGAAGCTCACCAGCATCCATGGCCCCCAATCCCCCCACAGCCGAGATCGAACGCGCCGCCGCGATCCTGAGGGCGGGGGGGCTGGTGGCCTTTCCCACCGAGACCGTCTATGGTCTGGGCGCCGACGCGTCCAACCCGGAAGCAGTGGCGAAGATCTTCGCCGCCAAGGGCCGGCCGCAGGATCATCCGCTGATTGTGCACCTGGCCGACATCGCGCAATTGCCGCTGTGGGCGGTGGAAATCCCAGAGTCCGCGCAAAAACTGGCCGAGGCGTTCTGGCCCGGCCCGCTCACCCTGGTGCTGAAGCGCGCGCCGGGCGTGCCAGATTGCGTCACCGGTGGGCAGGACACGGTGGGACTGCGCATTCCCGGGCATCCCTTGGCGCTCGAACTGTTGCGCGCATTCACCGGTGAGGCGGGGGGGCGTCGCTACAGCGGCGTGGCTGCACCCTCGGCCAACAAATTCGGCCGCGTCAGCCCGACCACTGCCGAGCACGTGCGCGCAGAACTCGGCGCTGCGGTGGATGCGGTGCTCGACGGCGGCGATTGCGAGGTCGGCATCGAGTCCACCATTATCGATATGTCGCACGGGAAGCCGGTGCTGTTGCGCCCCGGGCAGATCACGCCTGCGCAGATCGCTGCGGTTCTGGGCGCGGAAGTCGAGGCGCCCGACGCCGCCGCGCCGCGCGCGCCGGGTGCCCTGGACAGCCACTACGCGCCGCGCACGCCGCTGTATTTGGTGCCCGCGGCAGAACTGCCGGCGCGGCTGGCTGCGCATCGCGGACAGAAAGTTGCCGTGCTTGCGCGTGCGGAGGCGCCTTCGGGCTTGAAAGACGTCTACTGGCAGGCGGCGCCGCGCGCGGTGGCGGGCTATGCGCACGAGCTGTATGCGAGCCTGCGCCGCCTCGACGATCTGGGATGCGAGCTGATCCTGGTCGAGGCGCCACCCGCAGTGCCGGGCTGGCAGGGCGTGAACGACCGGCTCAGACGGGCGTCGTCAAACTAGCGACCTCGGTAACTAGTGTCCCGAGTCGTTGGTTCGTTGAATAAATGGCTGACGCGAAAACGAAGGTTGAAGCAGAAAAGCGGCGAAATCGGCGCCAGACAAGGCGCAAAGCGCAGCAAGCTTGGACACCTTGCGAGCATTTGCAACGCCGTATGGCGTCGATTCTTGACGTCTTTTCTTCAGCGAATTAGCGACTCGGGACACTAGGCAGCGGCTGCAGCTCTATTGACTTTCCGGTCGAGCAGGCGCGCAAAGTTGTCGAGCGAGATCAGGTGGGCGTAGACGCGCCCCATCACGCCTTTCTTGATCAGGTTCTTGTGCTGGCTGGCGTTGAGCACCGCCAGTTTCTTCTCCTCCACGCGGTACATGCCGGTCAGATTCATCGCCGCGCCGCCATTGGGCTGTGCCTGCATTGCGAAAGGCTCGAGCAGCGCGTAATCGGCGAGAATGCCGGACATCTCCCGGCTGCGCTCCAGCTCTGCCTCGTATTCCTGCAGCAGCTTTTCGATCGGCACCCACTTCGGCAGCGCTTTGCCCTCGGCATCGAACAGGGGTTCGCCCTGCTCGTCGAGGTAGGCTTTTTCGACGCAGATAAGGCGGTCCGCCTGCTCCACCTTGTCGAGGTTTACCCGGGCCATGCAGAAGGGATGGCGCCGCACGTAGGCCGGCAGGTAGACGCTGCGGTCCCAAGCGCCGTCGGCGAGAAACAGGTTCTCGCCGTTGGCGAGGCCCAGCACAGCCACAGGCGCGTAGGTCTGGCCATTGTCGCCGCTGGTAAATACCAGAGGGTAGTCGCGGCAGGCCGGCGAAAACTCGCTGTAACTGATCGGGACAGCGTTGAGGTTGGAGCAGAACTCAGGCACCGTACCGGGCGCGGGCAGACTCACCCTGTTGTCCTTGTGCAGCGCTACGATTTCCTTGTAGCCGAAAGGCGGGCTGATCTGCATGCGCGCTCCGGGTAGAGGGGGGATTCGGATAGGGATACAGACGCATCATATCGCCCCCCGGTCGCCGGCAACAAGCGGGCAACAAGGGGGCGCATTGTCGCCGCGCCGGAATAGGGCTAAAATCCGCACCTTCGTGGGGTGGTAGCTCAGCTGGGAGAGCGCCGCGTTCGCAATGCGGAGGTCGGGAGTTCGATCCTCCTCCACTCCACCATTACAACAGGGCCAGATTCTCTCTGGCCCTGATTCATTTTCGGTTTTCCCCAGAGGGAAAATCGCTTTCTGCGACGACTACCGCCAGTCCGGAGTCTCCATTCTAGGCCCATCTGACTCTCAGTTCGGCCCAATACTCTCAGTTGTGCGACGACTACCTTCGCACGTTCATTTTTGTGATTTGTTCAAGAACAAGCACTTGGAAGGAATCAATTTTTTGGATTTAGATGTCAACGTCGCCTAGCGACGACTCGCCGGACAACACGGATCTTGGTGGCCAGCACTTGCACGCAGGGTGTACCTAATAGCTGGTGTTCACGAGGCATTCTCGTTCTACGGGGAGCCGCAGCGGCCGGGGATCGTGGCGCGAGTGCTTACGCCAGGCATTTTCATCTGAAGGTCGTGTCCCGGCCATCAAGATATCCCACGCAGCCCCGCAGTCGCACGTATAGTGCGTCCGGTTCACACTCTACAGCCGACGCTCACGAATAAATGCTCTATGTCGCTTGATCGGCCAAAAGCGCCGTTGGCTCCGGGCAAGTCTGTCGGCCGGTATGGATTCGTCACCCGATGGCATATTGACGCGCTTCGCCACCAGGGGTCCATTATTGGCAACAAATTCCAATCGTCACTTCCGGGCGAAAGCGGAAGTTCGCAGACGGCTAAGCGGTTAGACCCGCGCGAAGCCGTAGTGCGGGTCGCCGCGCTCCAGAAGCGTGATGGTGACGCGATTGCACTCGACATAACGGTAGAAGTGGGCCAGAAATCGCGAGGGTCAGTATTTGCACCGGTACCCTTCGTGGAACGCTTAGGTGATTGTTAGGCCGGTTTGCTCGGAGAGGGCGGCGGAGCCGTTGACTTACGGACTATTAGTCGAATGGGCAACTCTGTCTCTGGAGTATCTTCTGTCTTGCCCAATGCACGAAGAAGAGCCGTGCCACCGTGCCAGCCGATCTCAGCCATTGGAAAATGCACAGTCGTGAGCGGCGGGTTTCCGATCTCTGCGATCGGCATGTCATCGAACCCAGTTACCGAGAGTTCACTAGGAATGTCGATATTCCGGGCGTGAGCTTCGCGAAGCGCGCCTAACGCCAAAATATCGTTTCCGCAGATGATGGCCGTCGGCGGTCGATGCCGTGAAAGAAGCAATGCAATACCCTCGGTCCCGCCGTCCAACGAGTATGGGCGCTCAACCACCAACTCTGGGGAAAGCTTGAGCCCAAGCTTCGCCAGTGCCTGACGCACTCCCGTCAAACGATCGGCCGCTCGGTCATTGCCTTTTGTAATGCCGGCAATCATACCGATCCGGCGATGACCTAGGCGAAGCAAGTGTTCCGCGATGAGCCGGCCCGCATAGCGGTTGTCGAATCCTACTGTCGGCCTACGGGGTCGCGGTCGTGTGTTCCAAGTGAGCACATATGGAATGCGGCTGTTATCCAGGATCTGCATCGTTTCTGGGGCGTGTATTAGCCCTACCAAGACAACGCCGTCGACCCCGCCGCTAAGGAACGCGCGTACCGCGCGGGTTTCGGCTTGAAAGTTGAATTCGTGGCAAGCGACGAGCAACTGGTAGCCGGCTTGTTCGAGACGTCGCTCAAGACTTCCGGTGCTAACTGCATATATCGCGTTGTCCAGGGTCGGAATTACCGCGCCCATAATGTGGGTGCTGCCCGTAGCGAGGGCGCGCGCGACGCCGTGCGATACGTATCCAAGCTGCTTGGATGCGCGCCTAACCCGCTCAAGGGTAGCCTTGCTTAGCTTATCCGGTCGGGTAAGCGCGCGCGACGCAGTCGCCTTGCTGACCCCAGCTTTTTGGGCGATATCGTCGAGGGTGACAATCGCGGATCTGCTCTTAGGACGTTTCGGGGACATTTTTGGGCTGAGGTATCGACGCCTGCCGGGCCATCACGGCCGCTCTTAATTGATGTGTACGCTGGGCAACTTCGCCCGGAGCATACCTGCGTTGTGCAAGTCCAAGCCGAATGAGCGACTGTGCCGTTGCATCTGCTACTGAAGGGTATAGGGAGTCCGAGAGTGGCGTCGGCAGAATATTTCCGGGTGCGAGCGCAGATTCTGGCAAATCTTGCGCAATTGCTTCCGCGGCGGCCAAGCAAGCCTCGCGCGGGACCCGAAGGGCTTTCGTGTCGAGAGCACCGCGCATTAGTCCTGGAAACGCCAGCACGTTATTGCACTGATTGGGGTAGTCAAAACGTCCCGTAGCAATTACAGCGGCGCCGGCCTCCATTGCCACCTCTGGCATAATTTCCGGTACGGGATTTGCCATGGCGAACACGATGGGCGCGTCTGCCATCGATCGGACCATCTCTCCGCTGACAATTCCACCAACAGACAGCCCCACAAAAGCGCCGGCGCCTTGCATTGCCTCAGCCAACCCTCCGCGCAAGCGAGCGTGGTTGGTTTGTTCCGCAAGCCATTGCCGGTGCGGGTCAGGATAGGAACGATGGCGACCGATGATTCCGGTCAGACCAACCACTGTGATGTCTTGAACACCGAGCCCTAGTAAGAGATCGACCGTAGCCGTCCCCGCCGCCCCATCCCCGCAGACAACCACCCGCTCGCGTGAACGATCCCTTCCGAGAACTTTCCAGGCGTTAATGAGGCCAGCGGCTACGGCGGTAGCCGTGCCGTACTGGTCATCGTGAATTATTGGCACGGTAAGGCGTCCGTTGGCTCTTTCCATTACCTCAAAGCAGATCGGTGCCGCCACGTCCTCGAGGTTGAAGCCACCGAAACTTGGCTGGAGTGCCTGCAGAAGCGCAACAAGTTGATCAGCTCCCTTTGTCGAGACGCAAAGTGGTATTGCGTCGATGCCTACGAGAAGCTTGAACATGGCAGCTTTGCCCTCCATCACAGGCAAAGCTGCGTGTGGTCCCGCATTGCCCAACCCAAGAACGGCGGTGCCGTCAGAGACTACCGCAATGGTGTTATCACGCCCAGTGAGTTCGCCTAGCGCTTCGGGCCGCGCAACTATCTCGTTAACGAGGTAGCCGACGCCTGGCGTATAAAGGGCCGCGATCTGATCAAGACCTGATACGGTAAACCGTGGAAGGACTTCCAGTTTCCCGGCGCCGATGCGACGCATCAGCCCAAATGCAGCAGCGCGTTCGCGAGTAGCGCGATCCGTGTTACTCAAGGAAGGTATCCCTCATCAGGTTCGTTGTTGGCGATCGGCCTATGCGTGTCAAACAAGGCCTCGGTACGGGATCGTCGGAAGGCTAACCGTATCGCAATTTGCGTACGTCCGCAGTGATCTTGTGAGCCATCATGCCCTCCGCCTCGCAAATCCGCGCCACAACGGGTGCGATATCACGGCTCGCATCGCGGCTCAAGCGCTGGTAGGTCACGGTCTTAATAAACTTTCCAACCCATAGGCCGCCAGTGTACCGTCCAGCACCGCCTGTAGGGAGCGTATGGTTGGTGCCGACACCCTTGTCCCCATAAGCGACAGTACTTTCCTCGCCTACGAAGAGACTTCCGTAATTGCGCAGTCGCGCCAAGTAGTAGTCGTTTCGCCGAGTCTGCACCTCGAGATGTTCCGGGGCATACTGGTCACTAATTACGATCGCCTCGTCATCACCTGCGACAACCACGACTTCGCCGTGTACACGCCACGCCGCTTCGGCAAGCGGTCGGGTCGCCAAGGTTGGCAGTTGCCGTTCGATTTCGGCCATCACGGCCTGGCCAAAGGTGCGAGAGGTTGTTACAAGCCAGGCCGGGCTATCGGATCCGTGCTCGGCTTGCCCGAGTAGATCGGTCGCGACGAGCGCGGGGTCTGCCGAGTCGTCCGCAATAACTAAAATCTCGGTAGGGCCAGCCAATAGGTCGATTCCAACCTGGCCAAAGAGCTGTCGCTTTGCCTCTGCGACAAAGGCATTCCCCGCTCCAGTAATCATGTCTACGGGGGGCATGCCAACGCAGCCGTACACCATTGACGCAAATGCCTGAACTCCGCCGAGATGATAAATCTCGTCAGCGCCTGCGGTGTGCAGGGCATATAGCGTATGCGGGTACATCCCGCTCGAATCTCTAGGTGGAGCGCACGCGATGATGCGGTCGACCCCTGCGACTCGAGCCGTGCCTACGCTCATGATCGCTGAACTAATCAAAGGGTACTTCCCCCCGGGTACATAGCAGCCGACAGCAGAAACGGGAATGTGCTTTTGCCCAAGGACAATACCTTTGCCATTTTCGCATTCAAATTCATGCATGCTCTCGAGTTGGCGCTTCGCAAACTCGGTAACTTGACGTCGGCAGTATTCAAAATCCTGCTTGAAGGTTTCTGATAACCGACTTATAACAGTCTTGATTTCATCAGGGGTAACGCGAAACTCGTCGCGTTCCCATTTGTCGAGATCGCGGGCGTATTTGCGAACCGCTTGATCGCGGTCTTTCTCGATGTCGTCGAGAATTCGTCGGACTGTTGTCTCCAAGCGGCTACGATCCTGGGGAGCCTTTGGTTGCGCGCGTTTCAGATATTCAGCCATGATGATGAGTCCTCGAGTTGTTGTTCGATGTGCCGCGACGTCATACGTCCACGAGCCCGCCGATAGGGCCTTCAATGATTGGGCGGTCATGAGGATGGCAGACGGCCTTCGCAGCGTAGCGCTTCTGCAACGCGGCGGTGTTTCCAACGTGGTCGTAGCGGAAATGCGTGATGAATATGTACTTAAGGTCGATCTTTTCCCTGTCGAGCGGACTGATCAGGAAATCACCCTTCCCGTTCGCGTACTCCGGCAATGTCAAATTGCCGGAGTCGACGAGGAGGCTCTCGCCCTGACCACCGATAAGATAAACGCCACTCTGGTCGTACCCATCGAGTTCATCTTCCTCGAAGGACCCATGTATGCCGGGCACCTCCCAGCCATCCGGTGTTTCAGCCCAAAAAAAGTTCATCCCAGTCTCACTCCATCGGTCATGACGATGAGCCCAGATTCGGACGAATGTGCAACCGATTGCATATCGTAGCCGGGTATACTAAATACTGTCAATCCTGCGCCGCAGCATTGGCGGAGGTTGACACAAGAGAATATCTTATATATGGTTATATGCAATCGGTTGCACAAGGGACGTATAAGTAGATTAAAAGTGCCTTGAACCGTACGGGGTGTGCGCCGCCGGCCCAGAGGAGAATACGATGACTGACTTCAATAAACCGTCCTACGTGAATCATCGAAACAGGCGGACTTTTTGATTCGGCCAATCCTCAGTTTGAACTTCGACTCATAACCTGAATGGCTACAAGAAACCGACTTAGGTCAGCACATCGATGCTAAATAGTGAGCCGCGTTACTTATCGGAATCTGTTGCACGCAGGGTGGCTTGGACACACTATCGCGCCGGAGCGCGGTGTAGGGCCAAAAGAGCACATGGTGAAGTATTAAAAGGACAACAAGTTGCCGTGGCAGTGCCTGAAAGCTGACGCGGCCGATTTGAGGAATTGAAGCGGATGGGCGTAAGGAATGGTTTGATTGGTGCGTCATCAACCAGAAAAAGGAGGGGCATTTATGAATGACGAATGGGAAGCGGAGAGCGAAGGTAGGCGCGAATTTCTGAAAAAAGCGGCAGCTGGGGCTGCAACCCTTACGATGGGGCCGGCGCTAGCGCTTGCTCCGGGAATTGCCCGCGCAGAGAAACTTGGTCTTACAGATGTCACCACGGAAGCGGCGTCAGCCGCGAAGAAGCTGGCCAACGGGCAGGCGGTGACGCTGACTATTCTTGAGCCTTCGGGATCCTTGGGGAATATCAAGCCGGTCGCGGAGCGCTGGACAACCGATACTGGAATTCAGGTGAAGTACATCGAGGTCCCTCTCGATCAGATCAACCAGAAGGTTCTTCTAGAGGCGGTATCAAAGACGGGCGCCTTTGATATTGCGTTACCGGCGAGTTTTGGAATTCCGGATCTCGTAGGTGCGGGGGCGCTTGTAAATCTGGATCAACTCGCTGCCAAGTACGAGCCAGCCGACTACCAGGCCGACTATCTGTACAGAATCGCCAACTACTACAAGGGCAGTCTGTACGGGTACGAAACTGACGGCGACGCATATGTGATGTTCTATTTGAAGGATTGGCTGGAGGACCCAAAGGAAGACAAGAACTTCCATGCGAAGCACGGCTATCACCTTAAAGTCCCGGAGACTTGGGAGGAACTTGACGCCATGATGGCCTTCTTTAATCGCCCCTCCGAAGGCAAGTACGGCGGCGCTCTATTTCGAACGCGCTTCTTTATTGCTTGGGAGTTTTGGGTCCGGTTTCAGGCAAAGGGATACTTTCCGCTCGATGATAATATGAGGCCGCAGTTCAACAATGCAGCTGGGGTGAAGGCACTCGAGGAACTCATTGCGGCTTCGAAGTCGCAATACCCTGGTGCACGGTCTAACGGCTTGTTCGAAAACTTCGAGGCGTTTGGCGCCGGTGACAAGTTTTGCGATATCGGTTGGGGCGGTACGCAGAAGTTCCTAAACGGCCCCAAATCCAAAGTGAGCGGCCGTCTAGCGTTTGGGCCAATGCCAGGCGGGAAAGTGAAGGGCAAATTGCTAAGTACGCCGTACTTTAATTGGGGATGGAATTACGTCGTTTCCGCCTTCTCAAAGCAGCAGGAAATTGCATATCTGTTCACCCTGTATGCATGCAGTCCAAAGATGTCGACTGTCGCTGTGAGAGATCCCGACGGCTACTTTGATCCATTTAGGAAGGTTCACTATCAGGATCAAGCGATCATCAAGCTGTATTCGGAGCCTTTCCTCAAGGTGCACGAATCTGCGATGGCACACAGCATCCCTGACCTATATCTACGCGGACAAGGGGAGTATTTCGACGCGCTCCGAGTTGCTGTCCAATCGGCGGATGTCGGCGAGAAGGCACCAAAGGAGGCGCTGGATGATGTGGCCCATAAGTGGGAGCAAATCACCGATCGCATGGGGAGGCAGAGCCAGATCGTTCAGTGGCGATTCCTTAAAGATAATTATCCGAAGGACCTTCGCCACCGGCTGATTTAGTTGAAGCCTTTTCGAGAAGGCCGCGGTCAGAGCCGTTCCGTGGCTCGGCCGCGGTATGCGGAAGTGATGGTGGATCAAGACCAATGAACGGTGAAGTCGTCGCATTAAAGAAAGTCGATACGCCACGTCGACCGAACGTTAGACGTTGGATCCCGTTTAACGTTGCTCTCACTCTTCCTGCGCAGTTAACGATAATGACCGTGGTGCTAATACCGACGCTTATTATTTTGTGGCTGAGCATCACGGACTGGCAACCGACCCAGGGGATTCCTTGGTTCAAAGCTTATGTAGTTGGCTTGGACAATTTTCGTGAACTATTGAAAGACCAACGCTTTACGAGCGCTGTCTTACGGACGCTATTCGTAGTTGTCGTGTGCATGGCAGCGGAATTTCTACTTGCTATGAGTTTGGCGCTGCTCTTCCTAGACGATTGGCCGTGGCGCAAGCTCGCAGTCAGCGCCATCATCTTGCCGATGATGATTGTCCCCGTTGATGCGGCAAATGCTTTCTTCATGCTTTTCGGCGACAAAGGGCCGATCAACTACGTCATCTCACTAATTATCAACCGCCCATTCGAATTCGGATGGCTCGAAAACCCGCACTGGGCCTTGTTGCCGATCATGTTGGCCGAGATTTGGCAATGGACGCCACTGATGTTCTTGTTGATTCTGACCGGACTCATGAACCTCCCCGAAAACCAGGTGAGAGCCGCCTACGTGCTGGGGGCGTCACGAACCAGAATATTTTTCAAAATCATGCTGCCGCTGTTGATGCCAGTAATCATCGTTGCGTTACTTATCAGAGGAATCGAGACGTTCAAAATATTCGACCCAGTGTATATCTTAACTCACGGCGGCCCAGGGTCTGCGACGGAGACGATCTCGATGTTTATGTATAACGGCGCATTTGCCTACTTCAGGATGGGGTATATCGCCGCTGCGGGTCTCCTAGTCTTGATTGTGGTTGTATCAATATGCATCGCGCTCGCGCGACCGCTTAAGGCGCATCATCGGTAGCTCGTATGGCATTGCGGATTTCAACTCTAGGTTTGTGGCTCAGGCGATTGGCAGTCATCGCCGCGATGATTATTGCCTTATTTCCAATTTTCTGGCTCGTATCCACGTCATTCAAGCCCTCTGACCAATGGCAACAGTGGCCTCCCGTATGGGTGAGTGCGAGGCCCACACTTCAGAATTATAGAATTGTGTTTGCGCCTCAGGCTGCGCATGCGTTCGCGGCAAAGCAACAGGGTTCCATCGACTATAAGGTATCGGGGAGCGCGTGGAAGGCGTTTCGCGATTCGACTATCATCTCAGTATGCGCGACATTCTTTTCCATCGTGTTTGGCACGCTCGCAGCGTATTCCATCGTCAGATACCGTACGGGTGGTGAGAACTATGCCTTCCAATTCTTGATGGTGAGAATGTTCCCGCCAATTGCGGTCGTTGTACCCATGTTGGTGTTGTTCTCCCTGCTCCATCTAATAGACACCTACCTGGGTTTGATTCTCGCGTATACGGCCTTCACGCTGCCATTTAGCATTTGGATGATTAGGAGCTTCATCGAGGACATTCCGGAAGAGCTAGAAGGTGCAGCAATGATCTACGGGATGAGACCGCTTCAAGCGTTTCTGCGCGTGACGTTGCCCCTGATTCGGGGTGGAGTGTTAGCCACTGCGCTATTTGTGTTTATTCTCAATTGGTCCGAATTTCTGTTCGCACTAACATTGACTACGGGAAACATCGTCACTGTGACCTTACAGGTTGCCAACTATGTTTCGGCAAGCTCAGGGAAACTCTATGGTGTACAGGCAGCGATGGGAGCTATATCAACGATTCCCGTAGTAATATTTGGGTACCTCATTCAGCGCCATCTCGTGCGCGGGTTGACGTTTGGCGCGATAAAACGGTAAGCCGATGGACTCTAAGTTAGAGCTCAGAGGGCTTACAAAGCGGTTCGATGCTGTAGGGGCAGTAAGCGGGCTGTCGCTTACGGCTAGAGACGGCGAATTTCTTTCGCTACTCGGACCTTCTGGATGCGGAAAGTCGACGACGCTCGCGATGATCGCGGGATTACTTCGAGCGGACGACGGTGATATTTTGATCGATAATCGAGTAGTGAGCGACTTACCTACACAGCAACGAGGTGTCGGATTAGTGTTTCAGGATTATGCGGTCTTTACGAGTCTTAGTGTTGAAGCGAACCTCGCATTCGGGCTTGAGGCAAAAGGTGTCAGGCGAGCCGAGCGCAAAAGACGGGTAAAGGAATTGGCGGAACAGCTCGACCTCACATCTCTACTCAAACGAAGAGGTGCAACCCTCAATATGAGCGAGATGCAACGCGTCGCACTGGCGCGCGTGCTGATCGTCGAGCCGAGCTTGCTATTGTTAGATGAGCCAATGTCAAATCTGGATGCCTCTGTTCGCGCGAATTTGCGGGGAGAATTGCGGCAAATGCAGCGTGCCCACGGCCAGACTGTGTTTTACGTAACGCATGACCAGGGCGAGGCGCTAAGCATGTCCGATCGCATTGCCGTCATGCGCGGCGGCAAGCTGCTACAGATCGGAACGCCAGAAGAAATTTATCAGCAACCGATTAGTCGATTTGTAGCGGAGTTCATCGGAGATCCCCCGATTAATATCATCGCATGCGACGTGCTCGGAAACGACGGTTCAATAATCGTCAACGTGCCAAAGTTGGGCAATGTGGCAGCAGGGCGCGGAGCGATAAGCGCTGGCCGTCATTTGCTTGGCATACGTCCCCACAATGTTATTTTGGAACGCGTGAGCGCTCCGGACACAATGCAGACTACCGTTCGCTTCGTAGAGAATTTTGGGGCCGAACACGTATTGCACCTCGAGTACTTGGATGAACTCATTCGCGCTACAAGTGTTCCAGGTTTCGCAGAGGTAGGTGCACATATATACATGCGATTCGATATTGCGCGCGCTCATTTGATTGACGCCGGAACGGACCGTGTCGTGCGTATAGACGGATTGGTGAAGCCGGAATGAAAAAACTCGTCGTTAACGGGCTGCGAAAGCGCTTCGGCGCGGTAACAGCTCTCGACGACGTGTCGTTTGGAGTTGAAGCGGGGCAGCTGTTTTGCGTCTTGGGGCCCACCAACGCAGGGAAGTCGACCCTACTTAAAATCATTGCTGGCCTCTATCGGGCGGATAAGGGCGAAATCGACATTGACGGTGAAGCTGTGAACTACCTTTTGCCGCATGAAAGGCAGGTGAGTCTCCTATTTCAAAACATGGCACTTTTCCCAACTCTGACGGGTTTTGATAACGTTGCATTTCCATTGCGTACAGGTGGCGTGACCGAGTCCGAAATCGCAGACAAAGTTGGGGTTATTGCGCGCCTTCTGAAGATTGAACACATCTTAAGTCGTCGACCAGCAACATTCTCTGGCGGCGAGCAACAGCGGGTCGCTATTGGGCGGGCCTTGGTCCACCCAGGGCGAGTACTCATGCTAGACGAGCCACTTACCAATTTGGACGCACGCTTACGCATCGAACTGCGTATCGCGTTCAAGAAGCTTCATATAGAACGTAACCAAACCATTATCTATGTTACGCACGACCAAGTTGAGGCGATGAGCCTTTCGGACAAAATTGCGATCCTGAAGGACGGGCGGCTTTATCAGCTGGGAACTCCAGACGAGGTGTATCACCGACCAGCAAATCGCTTTGTGGCTGAGTTTATTGGTTCTCCGCCGATGAACTTGGTGCGCGCGGAGTTGAGTGAGAAGGACTCTATTCTTTATGCAGTTGGCAACGGGTTTACGGTGCCGATCTCAAGTCGCCACACGGCGTTGCTAAGCGCGTCTCCGCCACAGAACGGCGTAGCGGTCGGGATTCGTCCGGAAAATGTAGAAGTGGGCGGATCCGAGTCACCTCGAAGTCCAATTGCCGCGAAAGTGATGTGGGTAGAGTCTCTTGGTAGTAAATCAATTTTGTCATTAGAAGTTGGCAACGCACTAGTGAAGGCGGTCGTGAAGCCGACTGATCCGATCCAAAAGGAACATCGCGCATGGATTGGGTTTCCATCACAGGCACTGCACATTCTTGATCAGAGTACGGACCGCTTTGTGCGCTAATTGGGATGAGGAAGTGGGCGATCGAAATATGAGCGAAAACACAGGAGGAGCAAGGTCATGACAAGTAAGGTCGAGCGAAAGTCGGCAGCGCGGTCCAAGCTACCTGGGAAATTTGTGTACTCTGCGTTTTCTGGGGATCTGAATCTCCCGAGTGCGAAAAAGCTAGGAGATGTCATCGACATGACGGCGGAGGAGATGTCGCGAGCGTCGCGGCTCGTTATGGCAGCCTATAACGAGCTATTGCAGGTCGCCGCGAGCCTTGAGGATGCCGGTTACAGGAAGCTTATGACAGAGTGCATCGCGACGCCAAAAGTGACCTTTCTCGAGATGTATCCGCGGGAACAAGATCGTCGGCGTTTGTTTAATGAGATGGTGAAGTTAGGATTCTTTAACAAAGAGGATTCGCCAGAGCATGTTTGGCCTACGGGGCACATGACCCCGCAGACGTATCTGTCAGCCCCGTCAAGCCATAATGATTTCTACAATGCGCACCCGGGTGGGCTGGCGCTAACGGTGGCGTACAACATTCGGACCGCAGACGCGTACACCACCAATTACCGCCAGATGTTTGGGATACCCATCAACCGCGATCTTCCGGCCGCTGCTCTATGCGTACATGAATACCCGAAGGTTTGGTTATACCAATGGCAAGCGGACGGATCGTGGCTCGAAGAACCTCGGACCGTCTATGACGACACGTGGCACGCGCACTGCATTTACGTGACAGCGGAGCTAATGCACCGGAGACAAGATACACGGATAGTCATGGCGATGGCTGCGGCTCATCAACTATCGTCACTGGATGCGTCGATGGACGGGAGGCGAGTTGTATGTAAGTGGTGCGGGCTAGACCGAGTCGCGCATTTCATTGAGGCAGCCGGCGTTATGGCTCAGGTTGACCCAGTCGACTATGGTTTACTCGAGCGCAAGGGCGGTAGGTTAGTGTTGGCTCCCCAACCTGCTGAACAATGGGTCACGCACCTGGCGGACATGAATTGGCCCTACACGATGGGTGCTGCACAACTCTACACATTTCCCATGCTCCAGCAAATTGCGCGCGATCATTTTGATATGTCGGCGCGGGACCTGAAAGGGCGACCCTTTATTCAACTCAAAAACTATGTTTGGTCGCAACTCGGCCAAATCGCACTCTACGAGATCTTGATTCGCGAAGGATTTGCTGCAGCTAGTGACACAATAAAGCGACTGGTTGCGAAGTAGGCAACCGACCCAAGAAAACGCTGACCATGCTAGTCAATGCGTTCCGACTAGGGCCCAAAATCATGGCACAGCGCATGCCGTAGTTCTATGCCTACGCGAAGGTCGCGCGTTTCTTCAGGGTCGGGTCTCGACTGTCGGCCCTTTCGTCCAGATAGCGGTCGTTGGTCAAATTTGAATGGCGTGACGGTGGCGCAGGCGCTTACTCCGGCCATTTTCACGCGGACGAGAAGTAAAGAAATTATGCTACCGGCGGCAGGTCGTCAGCGACGTGGTGTCGTCGCAGGCGCCGCGATTCACGCTTCTGAGCCGAATCCGAAGGCCTGCAGCTGATCGACCCAGTCATCCGGAACTTGGCGCCGCAGATCCTGAAGGGTCAGGGTCCGGGGCTGGCGACCGGCAAGGATTGACTCAACGACCTCTGGCGCTAGCAACGCAAACCGCAGGGTTTCGTTGACGAAGGTCTTGTCGAGCTTTTCCCTCTTCGCCAGTTCCGTGGTATCCACGACGCGGCCCTCGTCCAGTAGCTTTTGCCAATGTGTTGTCTCTCTGTTTATCTCACCGGCAGTCGTTCGCGTTATTTTGTGATGGAAGGCGAGCGATCTCTCGGATAGCGCGCCCGGGTGGAGTAATGCGGGAGGGTGGAGCAATGCTGTGCGGGCGCGC
>Ga0307377_10004423_pt1 | contig 15400 bp, 19 predicted proteins | sample TR3MG_FD_202535 | JGI IMG/M metagenome (GOLD analysis project Ga0307377, IMG submission 202535) | Soil microbial communities from Risofladan, Vaasa, Finland - TR-3 | ecosystem: Environmental > Terrestrial > Soil > Coastal area > Acid sulfate soil | place: Finland: Risofladan, Vaasa | collected... | reverse complement strand
ATTCTCTCCATTTTTTGCATCGTCATTGTCTTTTCTTCTTCTAATACTTGCTAAATTTTTAAAAATTGTTCTATCAACTCTTAAAATTATTATCCGTGAACGAACTAAAGATTTTTCTATTAAAAGAAAAAACTGATTACCGGCTTTTTGATAATTCTCTTTATTAAAAATCCTGTGAAACCTTTCTGAAAACCTTTCTTTTCTATTTGTTATTTCCCCTTCTTCTATCTTTTCTATAATTTTTTCGCCTTTTTCGCCTTTTTGGCCTTTAAATATAAAAATTAAACCAGCGATACCTAAAATAATCAAAAGTGGCGGAAGGATATTAAACATATTAGATTTTGAAACGAATAAAACGACCGACTTCTATATTCTCACCAAATTTAGCAACAGCTTCCTGGATTAATTGATCAATGTTTTTAGTTTCGTCTTTAATAAAAATCTGTTTATTTAAGCAAACTTCCTGGAATTCCTTTTCAAACTTACCATCAACAATCTTTTTTATAATTTCTGGCGGCTTTTTGCTTTCTTTAAATTCTTCCAAATATTCTTTTTTCTTTTTTTCAATTATTTCTTCGGGAATTTCTTTAGAAGAAATATATTGTGGATTTAAAGCCGCTATATGCATTGCTAAATCATAAGCTAATTTTTTAAAATCAGGATTATTAGCCACAAAACTAGTTTCACAACGCAATTCTACCAAAGCCCCTAATTGATTATTTGAATGGATATATGCTTCTATTATCCCAGACTTTGTATCATTATCCTGTTTTTTCTCAGCTCGTAATTCGCCTTTTTTCTTCAATATTTCACTTGCTTTAGAAATATCCCCTTTTGCTTCTTCCAGGGCTTTTTTACATTCCATTACAGGGGCAAAAGTTTGTTTTCTTAATTTTTGAACATCATCAATTGATACCATCTATTTATTAATTATTATTTGGTAATTGTATCTTTTACCTGCTCTATAGCTTGATCTACTTTATCTAAAATATAGTCAATAGATGATTTTGCGCTATCATTAGCAGGAATCGGATAATTTACAGAAGTTGGATCATCGTCAGTGTCTAATACTGCCACAATCGGAATTTTTATTATACGAGCCTCTCTTACTGCAGTATCATGAATTTTAGGATCTATAATAAACAAAGCATCCGGTAGCTTAGACGTATTTTTTAAACCAACAAATTTCGCTTCCAACTTATTCATCTCATCCTCTAAATCGCTTCTCTCATGTTTGGTATATTTTTGCCACTCACCAGATTTCTTTTTCTCTTCCAATTCTTTCAAATATTTAATCCTTTCATTTAATGTTTTAAAATTTGTTAAAGTTCCGCCTAACCAACGATTAGTAACATAGGGAAAATTATATTTTTTTGCTAATTTCTCAATCCCGTTTTTTGCCCCCGGTATAGCCCCAACAAAAAGAATTGTACCGCCTTTTTTAATTATTTCCTTAATAAAATCTAAAGCCACCACTAATGCTTTTGCTATTTCGTTTAAATCAATAAAAGACAGCTCAGTATTGGATTTAAGAGTAAAATATCCGGCTTGGGGATGATTATGGGTCTTATCATGGCCATAATGTAATCCAGCTTTTTCCATTTCAACTTCTTCAATTGGTTGTTGTTTTTCTTCTGCCATATTGTGTGTTTTTCTAATTTACCATAAAAGATAGTAAGAATCAAGAAGTTTTAAAAACACTACGGCTTTTCAGCCGTAGTGTTGCAGTGGGGCTTATCCTCAAATGTGAGAATATTTATTATATTATCACATTATATAAACTAAAGCAACCCCCGCCCCGTGCGCTATATTTTTATTGCTTTTTTAAGCTCTTTTTGCTACAATTTTCTTATCATAGAAATTTATGAAAAAAGATATCCATCCAAAATATAATACTAAAGCAACTGTAAGTTGCGCTTGCGGGGCTAAATTTGATGTTGGTTCTACTGTTGATAAAATGGAAATTGAAATTTGCTCACGTTGTCATCCTTTTTATACTGGGCAAAAAAAATTGGTAGATACTGCTGGCCGTGTTCAGAAATTTAAAAATCGGCTTGAAAAAACAAAGGGTATCAAAAGTAAGAAATCTGTCTTGGGTAAAATCGAGAAAAAAAAGGAAAAAACAAACAAAAAGACGAAAAATCCACCATTTCGTCTCGCTAAAGCTACGGCGAAGCAGGATGGCGGAAAAAAGAAATAAATGAAGTTAGAAAAACTAGAAAAAGAAAAAGAAGATCTTTTTAAGAAACTCGGTAACCCTGAGTTTCTTTCAAATAAAAAGAATTTTGAAGAAGCCTCCCGTAAATTGAAAAAAATTGAGGACGAGATAAGTTTCCTTAGAACACTCGCAAAAACAGAGAAAAAAATAAAAGAAGCTGAAGAAATTTTGGCTGAAGCAACTGATGATGAACTTTTGTCTTTAGCAGAAGAAGATTTAAAGAAAAATCAGGAAATAAAAGAAAAGATTTTGGCAGAAAAGGCAAAAAAATTAGAAGAAAACAATGTTACGCCTGAAATTAAAGGTATTATTGTGGAGATTAGGGCTGGAACTGGAGGCGGAGAAGCGGCATTATTTGCTCATGACTTATTCCGAATGTATAACCGATATGCTGAAAATAAAGGATGGCCAATTAAAATTATTAATATGAATGAAACGGCATTAGATGGCTTAAAAGAAGGGGTAATGGAAATAAATGATAAAGAAGCTTTTAAAGACCTAAAATACGAAGCTGGTGTGCATCGAGTTCAAAGAATACCAGCTACTGAAAAATCCGGACGTATTCACACTTCTACAGCAACGGTAGCTATTCTTCCCCAAGTGAAAAATATAGAAATAGAGATCAAAACAGAAGATTTAGAAGAAACGTTTTTTCGTTCTTCAGGTCCAGGAGGACAGAATGTTCAAAAGGTGGAGACAGCAGTACGCCTTATACACAAACCTACGGGCATAGTAGTTAACTGCCAAAGTGAGAGGCAGCAAAAACAAAACAGAGAAAAGGCTTTAGAATTCCTAAAAAATAAAATCTTTAATCAAAAACAAGAGGAAACAACTGGGAAAACAGAAAAAGAAAGACGCGACCAAATAGGTCGCGCCGAGAGATCAGAAAAAATTCGCACTTATAATTTTCCACAGGATCGTATTACTGATCATCGTATTAAAAAATCCTGGCATAATATTGAACAGGTTCTCAGTGGAAATTTAGATGAAATAATTAGAGATATTAAAAAGGAATATCATCAGGAATAACTTCTCCTGATTCTTCTTCTAAAACAGGAAGATCTTCCGTATTTGAATCCGTTTTTTCTGGCGGCATTTTTAATTCTTCTCCTTCTTCTTGCATTCTTCGAGGACCAAAACTAATATTTTCAGAAATAATTTCAGTTTTGGTTCTTTTTTGTTCATTAGCATCAACCCAACTTCTTGACCTAATTCTTCCTTCCACAAAAACCAAACGGCCCTTAGCAAGGTACTGATTGCATAACTCGGCCATTTTACCCCAAACTACTACATTATGAAATTCAACCTCCTGTTGTTTTTCTCTATTCGCATTTACCCACACTCTATTAGTAGCCACACCAAAATTAGCCACTGACTTGCCAGAAGGTGTGTTATGAAGCGTGACATCCCTAGTAAGATTACCGATAATGAATACTTTATTTAGATTCATAATTTTATTGTGGTTAAAGTTTCTCCCACCGTTTTTATCGACTCTTTTATTTTTCTTTAAGAATTTCGCTAAGTTTTTTATCTAATTCCTCAAGACTAATTACTTTTTCTTCTTTAAACTCATCTTTCACTTTTTCTTCTCTCTTACTTTTTTGTTCCTTAAAAACAGACTTACTAAAAGTAGAACGTGGAACTTTTTGTTCTTCTTTCGGCTTCATATTCAAAACCATAAAGCGAATAAGGTCATTATTTAACCTAAGTCCTTCTTCCAAGCGCATCAAAGAATCTTTAGATAATTCAAATTGGATATAACCAAAATAAGCGTTCCTTTCTTTCTTTACAGGATAAGCCAACTGTTTTAATTGAGGCGATTGGCTAAAAATTATCAAGGCACCTGATTTTTCTAATTGTTTCGATAGATTATCAAATTTTTGCTCAATTGCTTTCTCCTCTAACCGAGACGAAAACCAAAAAGATAATTCATAATTATTATTTTTTTGTTCCATAAATCTATTTTTTTGTAATTTGTTTCAAGAGTTCTTTTCCAATTTTAGGGTCTTCTTTTAAAAACGTTCGCGCTGCTTCAAATCCTGCTCCCAATTTTATCTCACCAAAAGTGTAGGTTATTCCACTTTTTGTAATAACGCCTTCTTTAATCCCCATATTTAATAAATCGCCGTAATAAGAAATGCCTTCGTTATAAAGAATATCAAATTCTGTTTCCCTGAAAGGCGGAGCAACTTTATTTTTTACTACCTTTGCCTTTATACGCGAGCCAATTATCTCATCTCCTTTCTTTATTTGAGCTCTTTTCTTTAATTCTATTCTAACTGACGAATAAAACTTCAGGGCTTTTCCTCCTGGGGTAGTAACAGGATTGCCAAACATCATCATCCCTATTTGCATTCTTGTTTGATTAGTAAAAATAATCGCCGTGTTTGTTTTATGCGCTATTGCAGCTAATTTTCTTAAAGCTCTACTCATTAACCGAGCTTGCAATCCAATTTGTTGATCACCCATTTCTCCTTCTATTTCAGCTTTTGGAGTTAATGCTGCCACTGAATCAACAATAATTAAGTCTATTGCCCCTGAACGAACTAAAGCTTCTACTATATCCAGTGCCTGTTCCCCATTATCAGGTTGGGATATTAATAATTCTTTTGTCTTTACACCAATTTTATTTGCGTATTCTGGATCAAGGGCATGCTCTGAATCGACAAAAGCCGCCTTTCCACCTTTTTTTTGAATTTCAGAAACAATATGAAGGACTAAAGTAGTTTTTCCAGAAGATTCAGCGCCATAAATCTCAATAATTCTTCCCCGTGGAATACCGCCCACTCCTAAGGCTGAATCTAATGATGGTGAGCCTGTTGGAATAACATCAACATCAACCCTCCTAACTCCACCCAATCTCATTATTGCGCCTTCGCCAAATCTTTCTTGAAGATCGCTCATTACCTGATCCAAAGCATCTCCATCTTTTTCAGAAGAGATAGGTTTACCTTTTTTCTCTTTGTTTAAAGGTTTAATCATATAAATTCTAGTTCATATTAACAGTTTTTTAGAAATTTCTCAACTATTTAGCAGGAGTATAAATGATTTGCCGAATTAAAAGAGTTTCATATCCTAAAATATTTACTGCCCTAAATTGAATATTATTAATGCCTGGCGCAAGAATAATTCTTTCATTAAATAATCCATTTTCTTCAAAAGAAATCTCCTGATCTTTCATAAAAAATCTCTTTCCACGAATTACTTTTCCAGAAATTATTAATTCTGCCTGATTTGTAGTGAAATCACGATCTGGTGAATAAAGAATAATTTTAGCAGGAAGGATAAAAAAACTAGCTTCATAGATAAAATAAAACAAAATAAATCCCCAAAAAAGATATTTTAATATTTTTGGGCAAACATTTTTAAAAAAAGATATAAATTTTGATTGATAAGTTAAAAATCTATTTTTAGGAAGTAAATCGTATTTACCAGAAGATAAATTTCTCCCATTGCTTTTTTGATAAAGCTGAAGTACTTTCTCCTGGTCTAGTTTTAAAAAATTAGCATATTCTTTTATCATGCCTTTTAAATAAACCGGCGGAGGTAAATTTTCATACTCATCATTTTCTAAATTCTTGAGTATGGATAATAAAATTTTTGTTTCATCAGAAACTTTTTCTAAAGACCATCCTTTTTCCTGGCGCATTTTCTTTAAAAAAGCGCCACATAGTAAACTCTCTTTATCATTCATAGTCTTTTTAAAAAAATTAATTTTCCTTCTTTGCTTTTACAAAAACCTCTCTTGGCTTAGCGCCATTAACCGGTCCAATTACTCCTTTTTCTTCCAAAATATCTAAAAGCCTAGCTGCTCTTGCATAACCAATTCGCAATCTTCTTTGCAATAAAGAAGCTGATGCTTTCTCAGCTTGTACCACTATATCATAAGCGTCTGAATACAATTCATCTTCTTCTGCCCGATCTAATCCTTCGAAACTAATGCTTCCTGGGGATGGTGATCCCTCTATAAATTCATGAAAATCCTCAGACAAACCATTTTCTTCTTTTTCAACTCCTGACTCTTCAATAATAAAAGTTACTAATTTATTAACTTCTTGCTCTGAAACATAAGCGCTTTGAATCCTTCGTGGTTTGGCGGAATCAGGAGCAAGATAAAGCATATCCCCGCTACCTAAAAGTTTTTCTGCCCCAGCCATATCCAAAATGGTTCGAGAATCTACTTGCGAAGCTACTTGAAAAGCAATTCGCGCTGTAATATTTGCTTTAATTAAACCAGTAATTACTTCCACTGACGGCCTTTGCGTGGAAACAATAAGATGAATGCCTGTTGCCCGAGCCATTTGCGAAATTCTAATTATTAAACCTTCTAAATCACGGCCATAACGCGCCATTAAATCAGCTAATTCATCAATAATTATTACTACATATGGTAATGGCATTTCCTTTTTTGCAAGAGCTTTTAAATTATATCCTTCAATATCACGGCTTTTATATTCAGAAAGCAAATTATACCTTCTTTCCATTTCATTTGTAGCCCAACGAAGCGCTGGAAGCACTTTTTTATAATCAGTGATAACTGGCGTCAAAAGATGCTGTATGTCGTTATAATGAGAAAGTTCAACTCTCTTAGGGTCTATCAAAATTAACCTTAATGTTTCCGGAGAATTTTTAAAAAGAAAAGATGAAAGAATACTATGAATACATACGGATTTTCCTGAACCTGTAGATCCAGCTATTAAAAGATGCGGCATTTTACTCAAATCCGCCAGCAATGCTTCACCTTTTACATTTCTGCCTAATGCAAAAGATAATAACGAAGCAGTTTTTTGAAAATCGCTTTCCTTTAACAAACTTCCCAAACGAACTAATGAAATTGATTTATTCGGAACTTCAATACCAACCAATGATCTCCCGGGAATAGGGGCCTCTATGCGTAATGGATGTGCTGCCAAGGCTAAAGCTAAATCATTTTGAAGCGCAGTGACGCTTGAAAGCTTTACACCCTCAGCCGGCTTAAAAGTATATTGAGTAACTGTTGGCCCCACATTTACTTCTCCCATTTCCACATCAATTCCAAAATTTTGAAGAGTCCTTTTAATAATATTGGCATTAGCCCTAATATCACCAACGCGAGGACGAATATTTTCAATTTCCACTAAGTCTAATGATGGAAATTTGTAATTACTTTTTGACCTTATAAAGGCGCGCATTTTATTTTCTGATCTGGCTTCTTTATCTTTTTGTTCTTTATCAACAATCTCTTCCATTATTTCTTCTGGCTCAGAAATTACTTTTTCTTCCACAGATTCTGGAAAAGAAGAAATTTCTGCCCCTTCTTCCTCTTCTCTCTTCTTTCTCGAAAATCTAAGAGGAATGTTTAAAATTAATAAAAATCCCGAGACTAAAACAGCTATATATATAATCAAAGTAGGCCAAAGCCCCAAATAATTTCTGAGCAAAGCGCCTATAGAGCCTACTACACCTCCTTTGCCATTGGCAAAAATCTCAAGAAAAGAAAGAATTGAAAGTAGCACAAAAAAGCACCCCTGAAGTGTAAAGACGGTAAGATTTATTTTTTCAGATAAAGAGCGGAAAAAAATAAATGATATTAATAAAAAAAGGATTGGTAAAACAAAATATCCCCACCCTAAAAGATAATCAAAAAACTTAAATACTCCTCTTCCTATAGGTCCAGCCAGATTTAAGGAGCTCAATATTAAAATCAAAGTCAAGCATAAAAAGAGAATCGCATAAAGGCTATTCCTAATTTCTGTACTTAAAGATGCCTCTGGAATTATTCTCCTAAAAATTCCTCTCCCATTTTCCAAAAAATTGATTTTTAGTCCTCTCTTCTTCTTTTTACTCATTGTTTACATTTTAACATAAAAAGGGACTGATAATAAAGTCCCACCATTTTAACATTTGATTTTTGACTTTTGACTTTCTTATGTATATCTATCAGCTACTTTAGAAGCTCCATAAGATTCAGGCTTAGTTTTAACATTAAATCCAGACCCTCTAACCATGCCGATTATTTCTTGAAGCATCTCCTTTGTTTTCCCTTTAGAACCAATATCTACATGGACCTCAAAATCAAAATTAATATTTTTATTTTGAGACAAATTAAACAAAATTTCTTCGGCCAATTTCAAAGAAATCATTACTTCTTGATAAATTCTTTCTCTTAAACTATTTATCTTTTTTTGATTAACTCTTCGCCAAAAAAATCTTCCTCCATGTCCAACACGATAAACAACAATAGCGCTAACAAAATCTGTTGTTCCATGATTAGAAGAATCTGTTCCGATCACAACTTTATATTTCTCCGTAGGATCAGACTTAATATAAAAAAGAAGCTCTTTCACAAGTTCCTGATAGCTAAATGACTTACCACTTGGCGAACTAAATCTCTTCTTATTATCCATTGCAAAATCTAATAGTTAATAAAAGGCAAAAGACCCATTACTCTGGCTCTTTTTATAGCTTTCTTCAATAAACGCTGGTGCTTAGCGCATAAATTAGTTTTTCTTTGGGGATAAATCTTCATCTGGCTGGAAATAAAACGCTTCAGGGTTTCTACATCTTTATAATCTATTTCTTTTTTATTCTGAAGACAAAAATAACATTGAGACATAATAATAACAAATTTTTAATTTTAATTTCTAACGGCTGGCTAATTCTTTAAGATAAGAAATATCTTTCTCATACCTATCAGCTATAGCCAATACACTATCTCCGTAAAAACGATAACGTGTATTAGTGGATCCTGAAAAATAAATCATAGCTGCCTGCCACTCTGCATCTCTTGTTTGTTTAGTTGCTCCCCATTTGGATAAATACAAAGCAGCAGCAACAAAAGCATCTCTAATATCCCAAGGATTAGCAGGATTATTGCCTGTAATTTTAGATACTTGATCCTTATAAGCCACCCATGTTGAGGGAATAAATTGAGCTGGACCCATTGCCCCGCCCCAACCAACCTGTTTTCCACCACTGAACATTGGGCAGGAGACGGGAGTCGTATTAGGGTCTAATCCTAATTCCCTGCAAATTTGTAAAAATGGTTGTTGATCCCTGCTCGGTTTCATTATCTCTTGCCAGCTTTTACTCGGAGGATCCCCAGGACGGTTACAAGTTCCTACATTCTGCCCTAAATTGGATTCCTGAGTCAAAATTGCTAAAAGAAAAGCTGGTCTTACTCCTGTGCGACTACTTACCCAATTAGCTATTTCCAATGCTTCGCCAAAAGTAACTTGAGTTTTTACTCCAATTAACTGATAAATACGCGCTCTAATCTCATTCGCTTTTTGCCTTGATTCAGCCAATACTTGTTGATACTTTTCTTCATTTCCTTTGGTAACATTTAGAAGATAAACTTTACTGCTCTCTGTTTCTTCTAAATCATTCTTCTGAAGCAGCTGCATTGCTAACAATTTTTGAGTTTCATCCTTGTCACTGCCTAATTCTTCATTTTGTTTATTCAAAGTCAATTTTAAGACTCCAAGCTCTTCAATATTTTCTTGAATCTTTTCCTGAATGTTATTGAGAGCATTGGAATAATCAAAAAACTCGCTTATTGTTCCTGACCCTAACAATATTTCTAAGAGCGACACCTGTTTTAATTGATAAAAAGATTGTAGAGAATTTGCTAAATTTTCTTTTGTTGCGCTTGCTTTATCAGTAGTTTTAATAATAGAAGTTGTCGTTTCGTCAATTCTTACATCAAGATATTGTAAATTAAGATTAGTGGATTCAATTTGAAGGCTTAATTTACTTGCTTGATTTTTTAATTCATTGATTTTATTTTGAAGGGTCTTCTTCTCCTGTTGTGTTGTAGCTATTAACTTTTCATATTCTGCTATTTCTTTTTCAACTGATTCCAACTCTTTCTCTAATTTGGTCCGTTCTTCATCATATAAAGCTTCTGCTTCTTTTGATTCAAAAAAAATTGGCGCTGTTACGCTAGATTGAATAATAGAAAAAAGGAAAAAAGAGAAAATTAGTAACGAAACAAATCTTTGTTTTGTTATTTTCTTCCCATTGGAAAGAAAAAGTTGAATAAACGTTTTATGTTTTTTTTCTACAATTTCTTTTTTAGAAGGAAAGAAAATATCTTTAACCTTCTTCCTGGAAATAGACTTAATAATCATTTTAAGGATTGCTTATCGTTACTTTTTTTAGAATTATTTTCCTCAGGAACTTCCTTTTTTTCTTCCTTTTCTTTTTTAACTTCTTCACCCTCTTCCACTTCTTCTTCCTTCTCTCCTTCTACCTTCTCTCCTTCTACCTCTACCTCTTCCACAGTTTTAGCTCCTCCAAGCTCTTTTTCAAGCTCTTCTTCTGTAATTGGTGCATTTATAGTTGCTACTGGTGTATTTTCATCAATCAAAACCTTTACTTTTGAAGGAAAATTAATGTCTTTGATATAAAGCGTCTGATCAAAATCCGTGAGCGAGGAAATATCAACAATAATCTCGTGAGGAATATCCATTGGTAAGGCCTCTATTTCTATTTCGCTCGTTGGTTTAAGCAAAACTCCACCAAGTTTCACGGCTGGTGATTCGCCAGTAAAATTAACAGGGATACGGGCTGTTATCGGCTTATCCATTTCCACTTCAAAAAAATCTACATGAAGGAGTGAGCTATCTAAAAAATGATTACTAACATTTTGAATTAAAACGCTTTTTGTCTGCTTTTTCTTCTCGTCCTCAATTATTAAATCAATAATATCTGTATCTCCGGCTTCTTTATAGACAACCTTGAAATCTTGAGCATTTACTTGCAAGGAACAAGCTGGAGTTTTCTTTCCATAAAGAACAGCTGGAATAAAACCTTGCTCCCGAAGAAGCTTATTCTGTTTACCAAAAACAATCCTCTTTTTTACTTTTAAGGTTAAGTTTACCATATTATTTACTCATTCTAACGAAAAATGCCTAAAAAAGCAAGATTGCAGTAATTTACTCACCTAATATCTTATTAAAACATTGAATTTTTTTTAATGGATCTTTTCCATCAAAAATAGCTGAACCAACTGCTACAAAATCTACGCCTGATTTTTTAATTTCTTCTAAATTTTCTTCATTTACCCCGCCGTCTATCTGACATAAAATTTTAGGATATTTTGTTTTAAATTCTTGAATTCTATCCAATACAAACCATTCAAATTTCTGACCAGAAGGGCCCGGATTTACTCCTAGCGCAACAACAATTTTTATTTTCTTTAAATATTGGTCAAGGACCGTAAACGGAGTGTCTGGATTAATGGCTATGCCCAATTCTACTCCATTTTTATGACAAAGCTCGTGGATATAAGAAAAATCTTTTATTGCTTCATAATGAATAATGACTCTCTTAGGAGAAGTTTCCAGCCAATAAGGCAAAACCTGTTCAGGATTAAAAACCATTAAGTGTAACTCAAATTTTCCTTTTATTTTTTTAATTTTTTTTAAAATCTCTGGACCATTCCATGTTTTCCAAGAAGTAAATTTGCCATCAGCTATATCAATCTGAAAAATCCCATCAAAATCCTTTAATAACTTAATTCTTTCTTTAAGTTTTTGCGTTGTTTTAGTATTAATAACTGGAATGAGTTTGGACATGATTATAGAATTTAGAACTATGAATTATGAACAAAGAATTGTCTATCTGGATTGCTGGATTTCAACAACTTTCTTCAATCTTCTTTTGTAACATTCCTTGTTCTTAAATTTTGCTTTTAACCATTCTTTAATAATCTTTTCACTAGTTCCAGCATCAGTAATATCAGCTGCTAAACATAAAATATTAATATCATCTTCTTCTACGGCTCTTTTTACCATATATCCAGAGAGACAAAGGCCTGCCCTTATTTCTTTAAACTTATTAGCCGCAATACTCATTCCAATCCCTGTTCCGCAAATAAGAATACCCCTGTTCTTTTTTGAATTAGAAGATATTTTCTCTGCGACTTTTTTTGCAAAATCAGGATAATCATCTTCTTCGTCATATTCCAAATTTCCCAAATCTTCAAATTTGGTTTTCTCTTGCTCTAAAAATCTTTTTATCTCTTCTTTTAAACTATATCCGCGATGATCAGCTCCTAAATAAATCATTGCTAATTTGTTATTTATTGATTATTAATTGTTGACAGGCAACAATTTTTTAATCTGCTGGAGTAATGTCCAGGAATAAGCCCATTCATTATCATACCAAACTAAAATTTTTACTAAATCTCTATCTATCACTTTGGTAAAACTTAAGTCAACTATCGCGGGAGCAATAGTTTTAATAATATCAGAAGAAGCTAATTGTTCATTTGTTGCTTCTACAATACCTTCCCAATTTTCCTCTTCTGACGCTTTCTTAAAGATTTCATTAATTTCTTCTACGGAAGTATCTTTCTCGGAAACAAAAGTAATATCAGCAATAGATCCACAAACAACCGGAACCCTCAAAGCTATACCATCAAATTTCCCATCTAAATTTTTCATAACTTTGCCAACGCATTTAGCTGCTCCAGTGCTAGAAGGAACAATATTTTGACTAGCTGCTCTTCCTCTTCTCCAGTCTTTTGAACTAGGCCCATCCACTAATCGTTGGGTAGAAGTATAAGCGTGAATTGTATTAAGAACTGCTTTTTTAATTCCAATTTTTTCTTGTAAAATTTTCATAACTGGTGCTACGGCATTAGTTGTACAAGAACCATTGGAAATAATATCGAATTTTTCTAAATCTTCATCATTTATTCCTAATAAAACTGTCTTTCCCTGCTTATCTTCTTCTCCTTTTGCAGGAGCAGTAATAATAACTTTTTTTGCGCCAGCTTCTATGTGCGCTCTGGCTTTAACATAATCACTAAACGCTCCAGTAGCTTCTATAACTATATCAACTTCTAAATTTTTCCACGGAAGATTTTTTGGGTCTTTTTCCTGAAAAAATGGAATTTCCTTTCCATCAATAACAAGTAATTTTCCTCTCCTTTCAATTTTTTTATCAAATTTTCCATAAACTGTATCGTTTTTTAAAAGATAGGCTAAATTTTCTAAATCAGCCAAATCATTAATTGCGACAATTTGAATATCAGATTCTTCAAAAGCCAGCCGAAAAAATGCCCTGCCTATCCTTCCAAAACCATTTATACTAATACGCATATTATTTAAACAATTTTTAATTGCTAATTTTTAATAAATTCTAAATTACTTAATTGTTAATTACTTAGTAATCCCTTAATTGCGTTTCCAAATTTCTCAGATGCATCTGGGCCATTAGCAGTAATGATTTTATTATCAATTACTACCGGGCTGTCTTGATATATCGCCCCATTTTCTTCTAAAACTTTTATAAAACTTTTGTCCAAAGCAGATGACCACACAGTTGCTTTTTTATCCTCCAGAATTCCAGCTTTAGCTAAAATAACCGGCGCAACACAAATTGCAGCCACTGTTTTATTCTTATCGTAAAAATCTCTGGCTAATTTATGAAAATTTTGATTATCTAATTCATTAGCCATACCAGATCCTCCACAAAAAACAACTGCTTTATAATTTTCCAAATTAATTTCATCCATTCCAATGTGGATAACTGCTTCGCCTCCTTGAGATCCTATAGCTATTCCTTTTTCAGTACTGGTTGTATCAATAGAAAAACCAGCTTTTTCTAAAATTTCTTTGGGAATAAAATATTCCTCATCTCGAAAATCTTTAAGAGCCACTACCATTAAAATCTTTTTTTCCATAGTAATATTAGTTAATTTATCATAAACATCAGGTTGAGTTGTCGGAGGTGTAGATGGCGCTTTCTGGGGAGCAAAAAGCGTTAAAGGAACTCCCCAAAGAACTAGTCCAAGGCCAACTATTATTAAAATCATTGAATAAATAAATCTCGTTTTCATACTTCTTAAACTACTCAATTATACCACAATTAATTTCAATTATTCAAAAAACAGCATCTGTATTAGGTGCTGTTTTCTTTCTCTTCTTCAGTTTTATCAAGACTTAAAATCTTCTCCAGGACTGGCTTATTAAAACCAATAATTATTTTATCATCAATTTCTATAACTGGTACTCCCATTTGTCCGCTCTTTTTTATCATTTCCTGAGCAGCTTTCTGATCAACAACTACATCAATATCTTCAAAATCAATATTATGCGATTTAAAAAAATCTTTGGCAACATTACACCATGGGCATCCAGGAGTTGAATAAACTTTTACCTTCATTTTTAAAAATTTATTCTGTTTCAAGTTTAATTACAGATTGCATCACCTCCAGCATTACTCCCTGTAGAACTATACGTAGGAGAAAAACTTGCGTTCGCCGATTCTGTACTCAATACTGTATCACAAAACCCTGGTTTATCCTGAAAAGCGCAACAAAGCATAATTTTTACTGCTTCCGCTGTTCTTCCGCCAAAATCAAATTCACTAACTTTTACTCCATCTAAAATTAAAGTCGGAGAACCTGTTACTTCATATTTATTTTGATTAACAAAATCTTTTTCTGCATAAGCCAAGCCACGATTTCCATCTGTTAGACAACTAGTTAATTTATTAATGTCGACTTGTGCTGTTTGTAAACAAGAGTCAACATTTCCTTCTTTGATATGACAATCAATATATGCCCAAAAATTATTTGGCTGTTCTTCACGTAAACAAATCTGGCGTAAATTTTCTTGTGCTTCTTCATCGCCATGCATTGATGTAATTTTATCTCCCTCAATTGCGCCCATATATTCAACTTTAATATAAGAAGCTATCTGAGGTATATCTTTAACAATCTCATTTAAGACTCTTTGCATTTGTACTCCAAACGGACATTCACTAACAATAAATGCCTCTAGAACAGGCTCTTTTGTTTTATTAATATCTTCACAAGTCATCTTCTCACCTTCTGGAGTTACAGTGTCTTCTTCTGGCTCCACTAAAGTAATCCCGCTAGGAAAAAGAATTTTTCCATCTTTAGTCAGATAGGAATCATATTCCTCTTCATCAATTTTCATTTTAAATTTATATACCCCGCTTTCCTCAGAAACAGAAACCAAAACAGCCTCAGCGCCATCCAACATATTCTTGCTAATAAAATCAATCGCTTTCTGAGTAGTTTCCTCAGCTTTTTTACCACCAAAGCCATTAAATAATGTATCGCCATTATTCATTTTGCCATATCCAATTAAAAATGCGGCAATCATTAAAGTAATCAATATCCAGGATAAGTTTATTTTATTCATATTAAGTTTAGTTTTTATT
>Ga0307377_10004421_pt1 | contig 15401 bp, 19 predicted proteins | sample TR3MG_FD_202535 | JGI IMG/M metagenome (GOLD analysis project Ga0307377, IMG submission 202535) | Soil microbial communities from Risofladan, Vaasa, Finland - TR-3 | ecosystem: Environmental > Terrestrial > Soil > Coastal area > Acid sulfate soil | place: Finland: Risofladan, Vaasa | collected... | reverse complement strand
CGCCGTTTGCCAGCCTGCCGGTTGGCGGGTAAGCGGTCAAATCAAACAACCTGGCTAAGTATGTAGATCTGTCTGTAGAGGACTTGCGGACGGGGGTTCAATTCCCCCCGCCTCCACCAAAAAAGCGACGGCCACCCCTTGCGGGTGGCCGTTTGCGTTTTATGGCTGGAGAAATTGAAGCCCCGTCCGTGTTGAATGGGTGCTCGAAGGGGCACTAGACTTCAACTGCTTCAAGACCTCTTGCATTGAGAACAGCGAGCGCCTGCAGGCGCGAGCGCGTCCTGCAAGGGCCGCCTTCACCAAGAAGGTTTTCCGCCTTGAATTCGTCTCCGACCCCTTTTGTTACGGCAACGCAGCGGTTACGGTCATTGGCAGTCGACAAACGTGGGTAAGATCACTTTCGACTGTCGTATCCTCTCTGAAAAATCGGGCAGGCCCGGAGCATCGCCTACATGCGCACCAAGCGCTCCAATAGCAACACGCGCTCACGTTCGTTGCCAGCCCAAGCTATGGCCTGGCGCAGGGCTTCGCGCGCTTCCTCGATGCGATCCAAGCGCTGTAGCAGGTCGGCCCGCGCGCTGGCCCACCAAGGATAGCCGGCCAGTGGTAGCGACTCCACCAGCGGGAGCGCATGCGCCGGCCCGATCGCGTGGCTCAGCGCAACGGCGCGGTTAAGCGCAACGACTGGGCTGGGTTGCAACGCGAGCAATGCGTCGTAGAGCCGCAGCAAATGAGACCAGTCCGTGTCTCCGGCGTGGGTGGCGCGGGCATGCACTGCCGCCAGTTCGGCCTGCAGGGTGAGAGTACCCGGCCCCTCCGATCGCAGTGCATTCAGGCTGCGGCAGCGCGCTAACGCAGCCAGGCCGCGTCGCACCAGCAGGCGGTCCCAGCGCCGCCGATCTTGTTCCAGCAGCAGCACTGGACGGCCCAGCGCATCGGTGCGCGCCGGCAGGCGTGAGGCTTGCAGCTCCATCAACGCCTGCAGCGCCTGCGCGTCTGCCTCCGTCGGAAGCAAGGCTGCGAGGTGTCGCGCCAGTCGCAGGGCCTCGTGACACAGGGTCGGCCGCGTCCACTCGGCACCGCTGCTGGCGACATAGCCTTCATTGAACATCAGGTAGAGCACCGTGCAGACGGCATCCAGACGCGCGGCGCGCTCGGATGCCGGCGGCAGCTCGAAGGGTTCACCGGCCAGCTGCGCCTTGGCGCGCGTGATGCGCTGTGCGATGGTGGCCTCCTTGGTGAACAGGGCGCGCGCGATTTCGGACACCGTCAATCCAGCCACTAGGCGTAAGGTGAGTGTCCATTGCGCCTCGCGCGCTAGCTTGGGGTGGCAGGCGATGAACATCAGCCTCAACGCGTCGTCGCCCACCTCGTCGGCCTCGTCGGCCAGCAACAAGTCCAGCGGGTCTGGCGCAAGGTGGGCCGCGCGCGCATCGGCGTCATCGCCCAGCGCTTGCTGTTCCCGCGCCGCCATCTGCGCATGGCGCATTCGATCCAACAAGCGGTGCTTCGCGGCAGTCATCAACCAGGCACCGGGGCGTTCAGGCCAGCCCTCGGCCGGCCAGTGTTGCATCGCGGCCACCAGCGCATCTTGCACGCAGTCTTCGGCCAACGCCAGATCAGCACCTGCGCGCAGCAGAGCCCCGGTAAGGCGCCTGGCTTCTAGGCGCCAGACGGCCTCGATGGGAGGCGTCATCCGCCCTGCTTGATGGCGGCCAGCTGTTCGCGGATGATGCGTTCGGCATCTTCGGGTGGCAGGTCGATGCCGCCCATCAGCGGGCGCACCTCGATGCAACAGGCCTGGCCGGGGAACGGCGCCGGAAAGCGCTGCGCCCAGGCCAGCGCTTCGTCGTGTGATCGCACCTCGATCAGCGTGTAGCCGGCAATTAGCTCCTTGGTCTCTGCGAAGGGACCGTCCATGACGCGCACCTGACCGGCGGCGTCGTACTCCACGCGAAATCCCTGACTGCTGGGCTGCAAACCGGCACCATCGAGCAGCACGCCGGCCTTGGCCATCTCATCGTGGAAGGCCATCATGCGCGGCACGAGCGTTGGGTCATCAGGGAAGTCGCCAGCCTCGCTCATTGCGGTGGCGCGAACTTGGATCATATAACGGGGCATGGAAGTCTCCTAAAAATGGTTACCTTACACGACGAACGGCGACGGCGCATTTCGACAGGGCCCTCAGCTTTCGGGGTTGTGCAACTCCGGCTGGCAGCTTTGCGGTGGCGAGATCAGGGCAGCGGATGTCTCTTCTGGGCACACAAGGGCCGCTGGCCAGCAAGAGCCAGACGGCGGCAGCCAGTCTTGAGCGGGCGTCCGGCAACTCACTGGTCCGGAATTGCAGTGAAGGTGCGAAAGGGTCGAGCGATATCAAAACACGGCCGAGTCTTATGGAAGGACGTGCAGGCGCATACAGCACGGGACCCGCCGCAACCTGCTGCCGCCCGTTGACGTTGTCGACTGTTAGACACACATTGAATCCTGAGGCTTTAACTGTCCCATACGGACTGCACCACCTCGGGCGCGTTCAGGGCTGCGTGCACTTGCTCCAGCACCATCTGCTCGATCGGATCCGCCGGCAGCGTTCCCCCACTAGCGCCGGCGCCGAAACGAAGCGTGCGTCGCAGTACGTAGTAGCGGTAGCGTTTGCCGTTGGGCTTCTTGATGGACGAAAGCTGTAGGCGCTCGGCGAGCTTACGCCAGATGCCGCTGGCGTCCCATTGCGAGAACCCGCCTTGCGCATAAATCAGGTTGTTTGCGCCAAAGCTAATGATCGATTCCCGAGCAGCTTGCAAGTGGAGGAAATTTCGGCCGAGATGTGACTCGGGTCCGGGGCGAGGAGCGTTGCTGCGTTCAAGCGTGGCCTCCGGGCTGCTTCAGAAAATCGGCCATCAACTCGGCGCACATTTCGCCAACGGCATGTCGCAGCAGGCCGAGGAACCAAGCATCGCGGTACGCGCGCAGCAGTTCGGCATTAACAGTTCGGCATTGACCGGGTTGGTCGAAACCACTGTTAACGTGCCATCGACCCAGAACGCGAGGCGTCGGCCTTCGTGGGTGTGTAAGGCCGGTGACAGATCGGCGCAGCGCAAAACGCTGCTGTCGGTCAGCCGGCGGAATCGAAGCACTGGAAAGAGAAAAGGGACGGGTGAGCAACGCTGCCCCCCAACGCCAGGTACCGGTTGCATGCAGTTTTCGGAGGTATTACAATAAAATATTCTGTAATACTCCAGGAGACATCACATGTCGACGACGCTCACCAGTAAAGGACAGGTCACTATTCCCAAGCAAATTCGCGATGCCCTCAATTTGGCGCCGGGTTGCGCTGTGGATTTTGCCGTGAATCGCGAGGGTGACGTGGTGATCCACAAGGTAGGCGCACGCCCTGGTCGCAAACCCGACCGATTCGACGCCGTGCGCGGCAAGGCCGACATCAAATGGCGAACCGACGATCTGATGGCTCTGCTGCGCGGCGAGGACTGATGTTGCTGGTCGACACCAACGTGCTGGTCGATGTCCTGGAGAACGATCCAGAATGGGCGGACTGGTCGATCGGCCAATTGCGCGCACAGTCGAAAATTCATCGGTTGGCAATCAATCCAATTATCTACTCCGAAGTGTCGCTGACTTTTTCGACCGTCGAAGCGTTGGATCGGACCATAGAAAATATGGGCTTATCCTTGATCGAAGTGCCGCGCCCCGCCTTGTTTCTCGCCGGCAAGGCCTTCGTGCGATACCGTCGCCAAGGGGGCACGAAAAGCAACGTCCTCGGTGATTTCTTCATTGGCGCGCACGCGGCCGTGTCGGGGCATGCCATTCTGACTCGGGATACACAGCGCTATGCAGCATATTTTCCCAGCGTGAAACTGATTGCGCCGGAAGCCGCGGCATGACAAGCAAACAAGAACCCCTGGACCAAAGCCAACTCAAGTGGATCGCTGACTTCATCTGGAATATCGTGGATGACCGGCTGCGCGATGTGTATGTGCGCGGCAAGTACCGCGACGTGATCCTGCCATTTACCGTGCTCCGCCGCCTTGATGCCGTGCTCGAGGCCACGAAGGTTTCGACCACCCGCCGCTGAACACCCTGATCCTGGCGATGCCCATTTCCTGGAAAGGCACGCTACAGCAGTACCCAGGGCGTCTGCACCGCGAGCACGCGACTAAGACAAACGTGCGGATTATTGACTTTGTGGATGCGGGCCACCCGGTACTGCTGAGAATGCGGGACAGGCGCCAGCGTGGCTACCGGGCGATGGGATACAGAATCAGGGGATGATCCGCACTCGCCCGCCGGATCGTGGCCCCTTACTCATCGGCTCCAATAAGCATCAAAGCCAAAGCCCGCCAAAGCGCGGGCTTTGGCTTTGCATCGCCGTCCAACAAACGCTTACACTCCCCGCTTGCGGCCGTGTCGAACGTTCCTGCTTCCGACCGACGCCGAGATCAGGTAGATTTCATAAAAGCGCGCGGCAATGCCGCGAAGAAAAATGCAAGCTTCCAAAAACAACGGAGGAGCAGCCATGACAACTCAAGCAGTAGCAGTCATCACCGGCGGATCCAGCGGGATCGGCGCCGCCACGGCGCGTTTGTTCGCCTCGCGCGGCCACGCCGTCGCGATATTGGACGTGAACCGGGAGCGCGGCGAAAAGATGGCGGCCTCGCTCTCTGCCGGCGGAGTCGCGCGTTTCTATGACTGCGACGTCGCCGATGCGAAAGCGGTCGACGCCGTCGCGGCGAAGGTCGAAAAAGATCTGGGCGCGGCCGAGGTACTGGTGACTTCGGCCGGACTCATTCCGAACACCGAATCGATCATGGACATGGATATGGAAGCCCATGACCGCATGTGGCGAGTCAACTATAACGGCACCATCCATGCCTGCCGCTCCTTCGGCCGCCAGATGATTGCGCGCAAGCGCGGTGCCATCGTGACGCTGGGCTCGATCAACAGCCTGCTGCCCCTGCCCGCCTACAATCCCGGCAAAGCCGCGATCGCCAGGCTGACGCAGTTGCTGGCGGTGGAACTCGGGCGCCACGGCATCCGCGTGAACAGCGTAGGGCCGACCTATGTCATGACCGAGACCCTGCAGGCCCGCGTCGACGCCGGCCTGCGCGACCTGAAGAAGATCATGGCGGTGCACGCCCTGGACGCCCTGCCCAGCCCCGAGGACATCGCCGCGGCGATCGCCTTTCTGTGCTCGGCGGAAGCCAGAACGATCACCGGCGTTCTGCTTCCGGTCGATTCCGGATGGCTTGCCGGCGTCAGCTATAAGACCTACGCCGGCGGCGTGCCCTGGAAGGAGTGATCATGGCGCAAGCAATCAGTATCCAGTTCACCCGCTTCTCCGCTTTCTACTCGCCGCTCATCGCCACCATCGCCGGCGGCTTCCTCGCGCAGGAAGGCCTCGAGCCGACGTATTCGATCGCTCTGCCGGGCAAGTCGCGTAACCCGCAAGTAAAGCGCTGATGTGAGGAGGCAATGCGTTCGATCACGCACACCCCCGCCCTCTCGCACAAGCTGGGCTGGAGCAAAAACTGGCATCAGCCCTGCCTCTTCCCCAGCGACCGCGAGCGACGAATGGCTCCCCCTGACAGCGGAATGCGGCTGCTACAATTTCGCAAATCGCGCGGAGAAATAACATGGACTTCAATCAGGCAACCGTAGTAGTGACCGGCGCCGCAGGCAACCTCGGACGCGGGGTGGCGCAGGCATTCGCCGCACAAGGGGCCCGACTGGTGCTGGTCGACCTGCAACGCGCCGGCTTGGAACGCGCCTACGGCAGCGAAAACGATAAAAGCCTGTTCGCGCCCTGCAACCTGCTGGATCAGGCCCAGGTCGATGCGATGGTGGGAGCGGCGATGGCGCGCTTCGGCCGCATCGACGTGCTGTGCAACATCGCCGGCGGCTTTCGCATGGGCGAAGCGGTGCACGAAGTCGGCGATGCAAACTGGAATTTCCTGTTCGACATCAATGCCCGGACCCTGCTGCACGCCGCGCGCGCGATAGTGCCGCGCATGCTGGCCGGCGGCGGCGGCAAGATCATCAACATCGGCGCCTATGCGGCGCAAAAAGGCGCCGCGCAGATGGGTCCCTACAGCGCCGCCAAAAGCGCCGTCATACGCCTCACCGAAGCCATGGCGGCGGAGCTGCGCGAGAAGAACATCAACGTCAATTGCCTGCTGCCGACCATCATCGACACGCCGGAAAACCGCGCCGCGATGCCGGATGCCGACCCCGCGCGCTGGGTCGCGGTCGCCGACCTCGCCGCCACCATCGTGTTCCTCGCTTCCAACGCCGCGCGCGCGATTCACGGCGCAGCGATTCCGATTACCGGGCTGAGCTGATCCCGTTCGCGCTTCTGCCTTGAACTTAGTGAGCCAACCATGACACAAGCCATCAGCATCCAGTTCACGCGCTTTTCCGCTTTCTACTCGCCGCTCATCGCCACCATCGCCGGCGGCTTCCTCGCGCAGGAAGGCCTCGAGCCGACGTATTCGATCGCGCCGCCGGGCAAGTCCGCGATCGCGGCCCTGCTCGACGGCAGCGCACAGGTAGCGCAGTCTGCTCCCTCGCAGGGCTTCACCCCGCTGGAAAATGGCCAGCAGCCGCCGGTGGTGCATTTCGCCCAGGTGAACGAAAAAGACGGTTTTTTCATTACCGCGCGCAAGCCCGATCCGAATTTCAGCTGGGACAAACTCAAGTCCGGCAAGATCCTGGTTGATCACGGAGTGCAGCCGCTGGCGATGTTCAAGTTCGCCTGCTTCAAGAAGGGCCTGGACTGGAAATCCCTGGCCATCGTCGATGCCGGCATGGGCACGATGGACCAGGCGTTCCGTGACGGTACGGGAGACTATATCCACCAGCAGGGGCCCGCGCCGCAGCAGCTCGAGCACGACGGCGTCGGCCATGTGGTCGCATCGCTCGCAGATGCGATCGGCCCGCTCGCGTTTTCCAGCCTCGCGGCGACGCGCGAGTGGCTGGTCACCGACGCAGCGAAGCGGTTCACGCGCGCCTACCGCAAGGCGCGCGCCTGGCTCCTCGCCACACCTGCGGCAAAAGTCGCAGAGGTCGAAGCGTCGTTCTTCCCCAACATCGATCGCGCGGTGCTGACGCGGACCATTGCGACCTATCAGAAGCTGGGCAACTGGACGCCCCACGTGGAAATCACGCGACCCGCATTCGAGGTCACGCTGGACGTGTTCGAGTATGCCGGCCTGATCAGCAAGCGCCACAAATACGACGACGTGATCGCGCAGCCGCCTGCCTGAATCCGGGAAAAAAAAGCAGAAGCAGATTCCTCGGGCGGAGCCCTCGGAATGACATTACCTTTTGCGGCGCCTTGTTAGTCTCTTATCAGTCAAGAGTTGACGGAAATGGCAAAGATTTTGATAACTGGCGAGGAGGCGTGCGCGGGGGGAAATACGGCCCGAAGGAAGTCCCCCTGGGGGACAAGGGGGGATGCATCCCCCCTTGTTCGTGGGATAAGGGTTTTTCCCCCACCGAAGGCACTTTGCTTGGTTCCGGCTAGTCCGGTTTAGGGCACGTCGACGATATCGCCTTCGGGTCCCTCGTGATGCGGGTGCGGCTCATGCGCCGGCTGCACCGGCTGGCCGCCCACGGGCACCGCGCGCGACAGAAATTCGATCACGGCATTGCCGAAAATGTCGTTGCGGTCCCCTGCAACCATGTGCGCCGCGCCGGTGACATTGACGTACTCGGCATGAGGGCACAGGCGCAGGAACTCCTGTGCGCCCTCTTCGCTCAGCACGTCCGAGAGCCCGCCGCGCACCAGCAGCGTCGGCAGCGCGAGGTGCCTTGCACACGCTTCGAGGCGCGCGTGGCGTTTATCGAGATCACGTTTCGCCGGGCGAAAGCGCGGGTCCCAGTGCCAGCGGTATTTGCCGTCCGCGCCCAGGCGCACGTTCTTCGCCAGGCCGTCGAGCGTGCGCGGACGCTTGCGGTGCGGCTGATAGTTGCTGATCGCCGCGGCCACTTCTTCCAGCGAACTGAAGCCCTCGGGCTTCTGGCTCATGAAAGCCTGGATCTTGTCGATGCCCTCGGTCTCGATGCGCGGCGCGATGTCGACCATGACCAGCGCAGTCGCATCGACGTGATCCTCCCCGACCGCGACCAGGCTGGTCCCGCCGCCCATGGACGCGCCGACGAGCACCGGGCGCCGCAGGCCCAGCGCCGCGACCACGCACTTCAGGTCTTTGACCATCACATCCTGTCCGTAAAGCCCGTCCGGCGCCCAGTCGGAATCTCCGTGGCCACGCGCATCGAAGGCGATGGCGTAATAGCCCGCGGCGCCGAGTATTTCGCCGGCACCCTTCCAGGCATGCCGCGTCTGCCCGCCGCCGTGCTGCAGCAGCACCAGCGGCCCTTTGGGGTCGCCCCAGGAATCGCCCGCCAGCCTGACTCCGCCTACGCCGGTCCAAAAGTGCATCGGCTCGGGTGTGCCCTCAAGCCTGGCGCCTGCACTCATTACGGGTTGAAGGCGCAAGCGCCCGGGCCGCCTGGATTGCCGCAACTCTGGCAGGACGCAGGCAGTTCCGCCTGGGCCGATGCCGTGCCCGTGATCGCTGCGAACGCCGAGAGCTTCTTGCGCAGCTCGGTGCCATGGCAGGCGGGGCATTCGGGCACGATCGATGAATTGCGCACCAGAATTTCGAATTCCTTGGCGCAGGAGGCGCACTGATACTCGAATATGGGCATGATTTTTCTCCGATGAAATGAACTGATTCTTGAATTCGCTGTTCCTGGGCGAGCCGCGGGTCGGCGCAAAAGTCCGATGCAGACTATTTGCCGCGTGCGTCGCGCACAACCTTTCTCAAGGCGAGGACGCGCTTGAAACAATCGGGACAGACATAGCGGATGCCGCTGCCGAGCTGGTTGCGTGACAAAGGGCGCATGGTCGACGCCTCGATCAGGCGCCGGCACTCCGGGCATACCTTGATTTTCGAGGGGTCCTTACCCATCGCCGCGCACCGATACATCGACTGACGTTCTCATAGGCGCCTATCTTATACTTTTCCTGCGCCTCCTGTTTCGACCGAGCGCCGCGATGCGTTGTCGAAAGCCGAAACGTCCGGCGAGCGCCCACCACGATTTTCCGAACGCCGGTGGCGGCGGTACAATAGAGTCTCACCCGCGGAGTCCCACCCGCGTCCCGGCGCCAGATCGGAATGCAAAAGGAGAAGGCCTATGCCCACCGATACCCTCGCCCGACTGCAGCTTCCCAAGCGAGCGTTCGCCGTGGTTCTCGCCGGCGGGCGCGGCACGCGACTGAAACAGCTCACCGACCGCAGGGCGAAACCCGCAGTGTATTTCGGCGGCAAGTTCCGCATTATCGATTTTACGCTGTCCAATTGCCTCAATTCCGGCATCAGGCAGATCGGCGTCGCCACGCAATATCAGTCGCACAGCCTGTTGCGCCATCTGCAAAGGGGCTGGTCGTTCCTGAAAACCGAATTGAACGAATTCATCGACCTGCTGCCTGCGCAGCAAAGCGTCGGCGACGACAACTGGTACCGCGGCACGGCCGACGCGGTGTTCCAAAACCTGCACATCATCCGCAGCAAACGACCCCAGTTCATCGTGGTGCTGGCGGGCGACCATGTCTACAAGATGGACTATTCGCTGTTGCTCACCGATCACGTCGAACGCGGTGCCCCGTGCACCGTGGCCTGCATCGAGGTCCCGCTCGCCGAAGCAAGCGGTTTCGGTGTGTTGGCGGCCGACCGCTCGCGTCGCATCACCGATTTTGTCGAAAAGTCGCCCAACCCGCCGTCGATGCACGGCAAGCCCGACCGCGCGCTCGCAAGCATGGGCGTATACGTATTCAACGCCCAGTATCTATACGACGTGCTGGCGCAGGATCTGGCCGACCCCAAGTCCAATCACGATTTCGGCAGGGATATCGTTCCGCGCGCGGTGCGCAACGGCGAGGCGGTCGCGCACCCGTTCGACCAAAGCTGTGTCACCACCGACCTGAGCCATGAACCCTACTGGCGCGACGTGGGCACCATAGATGCCTATTGGGAAGCCAATATCGACCTGACCGCAGTCGAGCCGCTGCTGGACATGTACGACAACAACTGGCCCATATTGACCTACCAGGAACAGCTGCCGCCTGCCAAGTTCGTATTCAATGTGGAGGGCCGCCGCGGCATGGCGCTCGATTCGCTGGTATCCGGGGGCTGCATCATTTCCGGCGCCACGCTGGAAAGGTCCCTGCTGTTCTCCAGGTGCCGCGTCAACTCCTACAGCAAATTGCATGAAGCCGTGCTCCTGCCCGAGGTCACGGTCGGACGCAACGCACGCCTCACACGCGTGGTGATCGACCACGGCTGCCAGATACCCGAGGGAATGGTGATCGGCGAGGATGCAGCCGAGGACGCGAAGCGCTTCGAGCGCACCGAAAAAGGCATCACGCTGGTGACGCGGGACATGCTCGCACGCCTCGGCTGAGTCAGGAAGCCTGGCGCGCGATGCGCCTGCGGTCATTGCCGCAGCGGCTGGCTTACAATGCCGCAGGCGAGTCGTTTCGCCTATCCTCTAAAATTTCCAAGGAGCCCTGCATGCCGCCTGAAATGCTCGAGAGCGTGACCGACCGGGTCGCAACGCTCACGCTCAACCGCCCCGAGCGACTCAACGCGCTTTCGACGCCGATGCTCGACGGCCTGCTCGAGGCCCTGCCGCGGCTCGCGGCCGATCCGGGCGTCGCAGTCGTGATATTGACCGGCGCCGGCCGCGGCTTCTGCGCCGGCGGCGACGTCAAGAACATGGCCGAGGGCAGCAGCCAACTGGGCATGGAAGACGCGGTGCAGCGCCTGCGCGCCAGGATGGAAGTCTCGCGCCTGCTGCACGAGATTCCGAAGCCGACGATTGCCATGGTCAACGGGCCGGCCGCGGGCGCCGGGCTCGCGATGGCGCTCGCCTGCGACCTGCGCGTCGTGGCGGCGTCGGCGCGCTTCATCACCGCCTTCGCTAAAGTGGGCTTCTCCGGCGATTTCGGCGGCAGCTACTTTCTGTCCAAGCTGGTCGGAACCGGCAAGGCGCGCGAGCTGTACTACACCGGCGGACAACTCAGCGCAGCCGAGGCCCTGGCTTTGGGCGTCGCCAATCGCGTCGTGGCCGATGCCGAGCTCGCCGACGACACCATGATGCTGGCCAAAGAGCTTGCGCGCGGCCCCGGCATCGCGCTCGGTCTGATGAAGCAGAACTTCAATAGCGCCGAAACCGGCACGCTGTCCGAGCTACTCGACCTCGAGGCCCTGCACCAGGTCCGCACCGCCAGGACCGAGGATCACCAGGAAGCCGCGCGCGCCTTCGTCGAAAAGCGCCCGCCGGTGTTCAAGGGGCGCTGAGTGCACCGGTCAAGGGATCGCTCGGAAGCCGTAACAAAAGTCATTTTGTTGCGGCCAATTTAGGGGATAACGAGGGGAAGCATCCCCTCGTTCTCTTAAGACTCTGAAAGGCAAACCATGGCTTGGGCGGAAAGCATCATCAGCGTTCTGAAAAAGTATAACGTGCGCTTCCTCAACTACGTGCCGGATACCAAGATCGAGAAGATCCTGGCTGCCGCGCGAGACCTCGGTGGCTTCGAAGCGCTGCCCCTCACGCGCGAGGAAGAGGGTATCGGCATCGTCTGCGGGCAATCCCTGGGCGGCGGACGCGGCGTGATGCTCTGTCCGACGGCGGGCCTGGGCAATTCGATCAACGCTGTCGCGGCGCTGGCCATTGCCTACCGCATCCCCTGTCCGATCATCATCGGGGTGCGCGGCGACCTGGGCGAGTTCAATCCGGCCCAGGTCCCGATGGGTCAGGCGACGCAGGATATCCTGGATGCCCTGCGCATCCCCAGCTACCGCATCACGCGCGAGGACGAGACCGAGAAGATGACCGAGGGCGCCCTGCGCATCTGCTACGCCAGCGAGGGGCCCGTCGCCATTCTCGTCACCAACGAACTCGCGGGCTGGAAGGAAGGAAGGGCTAAGGCCCCCTAACAGGATGAAACGCGTGTGCGACTATGGCGTTTGGGATGCAGCGCAAGGCGCGGCGGCGCAGCTTGGGTGCTCCCCAAGCAAGCCGGCGCAACGCAGCGGTGCGCCCAAACGCCGACGTCCCTTCGGGTTGCGACCAGGACGGGCGTACCCCAAGGGTACTTCCTTCGGGGCGTCTGCCGCGTTGCGGCGCTTGGCAAGGGAACGGCCCTTGCCGGCGCGCCGCGCCTTGCATCCATCCCGTCCTGGTCGCAACGCATCACGTGTTTCATCCTGTTAGGGGGTCTATATCATGATCGACCGCAGCGAAGCCTCGAAATACCTCGTCGGCAAACTGAAGGACGAGCTGGTGGTCACGTCGCTCGGCAACGAGAAGTACGATCTGCGCTCGAGCGGCGACCGTGACCGGAATTTCTACAACTGGAACGCCATGGGCATGGCCTCGTCACTGGGCCTGGGCCTGGCGATGGCGCGGCCGGAACTGAAGGTAATCGTGTACGACGGCGACGGCTCGCTGCTCATGAACCTGGGCGCGCTCGCGACCATCGCCATGCGCGAACCGAAGAACCTGATCCACATCGTGTGGGACAACCGCAGTTACGCCATCACCGGCGGCCAGCCGACGGCGACCGCGTTCCGCACGAACCTCGGCGCGATGGCCAAGGGAGCGGGCTACCCCAAGGTGGAGCGCGTGGAAACACTGGCGGCATTCCAGAGCGCGGTCGATCGCGCACTCTCCGAGCCCGGCCCCTGGTTCATCCACTGTCTGATGGAAGATAAGCCGGTCAAGGGCGGCGGCCTTCCCAGCCCCACGGCGATCAAGCACCGCTTCATGGACGCAATCGGGGCCCGCCACTGAGAACCCATTTCGGAATGAGCCGTCATTCCGAGGCCATCCCCCGAGGGGACTTCCTCCGGGGCGTCGGCCGAGGAATCTGCTTCTTTTGGATTTGACAGCAGATTCCTCGCGGAGTTTATCCCGAGCGAAGCCGAGGGGCTCGGAATGACATCTTTTGAAATCGTCGTTTTGAAGCGGGTTCTAAGCCTCTACTGCTGAGATACGATGCCCCGCGCAGCCAGAGCGGCGATTTCCTGTTCGCCATAGCCCGCCTCGCGCAATATCGCCCGCGTGTCCTGCCCAAGCAGCGGCGCCGGCGATCTCACTGCGGCGGGGGACACGGCAAAGCGCGTGGGTGGATTGAGGTAGCGGATGCTGCCCTCGCTCGGGTGCTCGGCGCGCTGGAACAGGCCGACCGCCTTCAGATGCGGGTGCTGCGGCAGATCGTCAATGGCGTAAATCGGCGTCGCCGGAATGTCGAGTTCTGCGCAGGCCTCCACCCACTCGGCCGTGGTGCGCTGCCGTGTTGCCGCTCTCATCTCGCGGTACATTTCGACGACATGCTCGTTGCGCGACTGCCTGTCGGCGCCGCCGTACTTCTGCGCGAGGTCGGCGCGGCCGACGCTGTTGAAGAAGGCGGTCCAGTGATCGCCCGTGTAGGGCAGGATCGCAATATAGCCATCCTTGGTGGGAGCCGGTTTGCGCCCGCCCGTAAGCAGCCGCGCGTAGCCAGCTTTGGCCGGCGCCGGATCGAAGCTGAGCCCGCCCAGATGCTCGGCCATCAGGAACGCGACCATGGTTTCCAGCATCGGCACTTCGACGTACTGGCCGCGGCCGCTGCGCTCGCGATGGAAAAGTGCGGCCAGCACCGCGTTTGCGAGCGCCATGCCCGTCGCCTTGTCGGCGATCAGAGTCGGAGCGTATTCCGGCTGCTCGCGCCCGATGCCGTTCAGGCTCGCCAGTCCGCAGGCCGCCTGAATGATATCGTCGAAAGCCGGCCTGTCGCGATCGGGGCCGTCCTGACCGAAGCCGGTCGCAGCGCAATAGACGATGTCCGGCTTCAGTTCGGCCACGGCGTCGTAGCCGAAGCCCAGTTTTTCGATCGCCGTCACGCGCATATTGTGGACCAGCGCGTCGGCGCCGGGAATCAGGCGCCGCAATACTTCCTTGCCATCGGCGGACTTCAGATCCACGGCGAGGGAGCGCTTGTTGCGGTTGAGCGCGAGGAAAACGGAAGCCATGCCGGGGTGCAGGGAGACGCCGCTGCTGCGGGCCATGTCCCCCTCCAGGTTCTCCACCTTGATGATGTCGGCGCCGTAATCGCCGAGTATCTGCGTCGCCAGCGGGCCCAGCACCACCGAGCTGAGGTCGAGTATGCGCACGCCGGCGAGCGGACCCGGCGCGGCGCCGCCCGCCTGCGCTTTAGCCTTGCCGCTGCTCAAAGCCGGCTCAGCATCGGCCACAGCGCATCGGCCCCCTGCGCCGCGACCGCGCGCCCCAGGCGGCTCTGCCAATAGGTTTCGTTGCCGAACTCGTCGCGCCACGACCACAGTCGGCGCGTGGCGTAATGCAGGTTGTGCTCGCGCGTATAGCCCATCGCGCCGTGGACCTGATGCGCGATTTCCGCGCCCCTGCCCGCCGCCTCCCCGGCGCGCGACTTGGCCACCGCGACCGCAAATTCGTCAGGCGCCAGGGACGACGCTTCGACCGCGGCGTCCACCGCCGCGCTGGCGGCCGCGACCTGCCCCGCGAGCTGCGCCAGCATATGCTGTACCGCCTGGAACTTCGCGATCGGCCGGCCGAACTGGACGCGCTCGTTCGCATATTGCAGTGAATATTCGAGCGTGCGCTCGAGCGCGCCGGCCATTTGCACGCTGCGCAGCAGCGCTCCCTCGGCTTCCAGACGCGCGCACGCATCGTCCAGCGCCGCGCAGGCGAGCAGCGGCGCCGCCGCGAATTCGAGCAACACGCGCGGCTCGCCGGCCAGATTCTTTTCCACGGTGCGCGCGGCGCCCGCCGTCGCGACCAGGCCGAGCACGCCCTTGCCGCCGAGTTCGCCCGCCACTACGGCATGCGCGCACAGATTGCCCCAGGGCACGCGCCGCGCCCTGCCCGTCAGCGTGACGCCCGCAGCGCCCTGCGTCAGCGCGAGCTGGTCGCCGCGCTGCACCGGCGCGACCGTCAGTGCGCCCGGTGGAACCGCTATCCCCGCTGCGGCAAGCAGCCGCCCGGCAAGCATGGTTTCCGCCAGCGGCACCGGTGCCGCGTGATAGGCGCTGCGGCGCAGCGCCATCATCGCATCGTCGAAATCGAGGCCGGAGCCGCCCGCCTCTTCCGGCAGCGCGGCGCGGCTCAGGCCGACTTCCTCCAGCGCCTGCCACAAGGGGGCCGGCCACCCGCCCGCCTCCGCGGACTCGCGCACCTGCCGCGGGCAGTGCTCTTCGAATATCCGGTCGACGGTCTTCAATAGATCGTTGCGCATCTCGCTCATCGCAGTCCCAGCCCCCGTGCAATCACGCCGCGCAGGATCTCGCGCGTGCCACCGCGTAAGG
>Ga0307377_10004420_pt1 | contig 15413 bp, 10 predicted proteins | sample TR3MG_FD_202535 | JGI IMG/M metagenome (GOLD analysis project Ga0307377, IMG submission 202535) | Soil microbial communities from Risofladan, Vaasa, Finland - TR-3 | ecosystem: Environmental > Terrestrial > Soil > Coastal area > Acid sulfate soil | place: Finland: Risofladan, Vaasa | collected... | reverse complement strand
GCCGCCGCGGTCGCCCGGTTCGGGGGCGCGAGGGCCTATGCGAACCTGAGGCAGATGGCGGAACTCGCCCGCCGGTTCGAGCGGGAAGGCCTGGCGTCGCTTGGGGACTACATCGATTACGTCAGCGATTTCATGCAGAGCGAAATGCGCCAGGAACAGGCCGCTATCGACACGCCCGCCGCGGCGGGTTCCGGCGGCGGCAGCGTCCGCCTCATGACGATCCACAAGGCCAAGGGCCTGGAGTTTCCGATCGTGGCGATCCCCGACCTGGGCCACGCCTCCCGCGGGCCGCGGCGGGCCGACTACTTCATTCACCCGGCGACGGGGCTGGCGGTCCGCCTCCGCGACGAGGAAGGCGAGTCCACAACCTCTTGTGCTCTGGCCCTTGCCCGCCACGAGGCCAAGCGGGCCGAGGCCGACGAAGCCATCCGGCTCCTTTACGTGGCCATAACCCGCGCAAAAGATTATGCGATTTTTTGCTCCCATCAAGCGTCTAAAATCATGCAGACCCTGACGTGGCAGGATGCCTTGGCCACAGGGCTGCAAACGAACCTGGAAGAGGGATCCCGCGTGGTGCCGATCCCGGAGGCCAGTGCCGTGCGAGTGTCTGTGTCCAGACCGGGACGCGAAGCCGCCCACCACGGCCGGCGCCGCGCGGGGCCGAGAGACGTCTTCGCCTCGGGCCGCGTGCGCTGGGATGCCGTGCGCAGCCGAGCCCAGACGGCTCCGCGCGGCCGCCTCGAACAGGTTCTCGAGCAGGTTTCGCCCCCCAAGCCGCCGGTGCGGCCGCCGCGGCGCGTGGCGGCGACGGCCCTGGACGTGTACCGCCGGTGCCCCGCGGAGTACTGGTGGACGTGTGTCCTCGGGGTCGAGGAGGTCGAGCCGGAGGCGGACACGGGCCGGGCGCCGCAAGGCGGAGAGATTTCCCTTTCGCCGCGCGAGCGTGGCCTCCTATATCACCGGGCGTTGGAACTGGCGGTTTCGCCCGCCCCCGAGGCCATTCGGTCCGCCGTCGAGGGGGCGCTCCGGTCCGCCGCGCTCGGCCCCGGACCTGCGCGGGACAGGCTCGGCCGCGATGTGGCCGACAGGATTTCGCGGTTCTGGGCTTCCGACCTGGGCCGCCGCGTCGCCTGTGCTAAAGCGGCTTACCGGGAAATGCCTGTCCTGTTGCGGCTGGGCGAGACCGAAATACATGGAATAGTGGACCTGGTGCTGGAGAACGCGGACGGGCAGTGGGAACTGGCGGACTACAAGAGCCGTCTAGCGCCGGACGAAACGGGCAAGCCGTCGGCCGAGGCCTACCGCCTTCAGTTGGGCCTGTATGCGATGGCCGTCAGCCGGTGGGCGGGCCGGCCCGCATTCAGATATTCCGTATATGTGATTGACTCAGGGACTTTAGTCGAGTATCATCCCGCCGGCGGCCTGAAAGCGGCGGAAAGCGAGGCGAACGAGGTGCTCTCGGCCATCGCCGGCGGCCGGTTCGAGTGCCGCCATACGAAAAAATGTAGCCACTGCCGGTTCGGCCGGCTGTGCAACTACGGACGTGCCAGGTGAGGGGGAATCATTTTTGAAGGGGGCCCTGCCATGCCGTACGACTTCACGGTGCTGCGCGAATTGCGGAAGAAGAAAGGCTGGACGGTTAACGACCTGAGCGAGCAGTGCGGCGTCAGTTACGTGGCGCTGTCGAAACTGGAGCGGAACAAAGGCAACCCGGAACTCAAGACCCTCGACCTCATCAGCCGGGCCCTCGGCCTGCCGACCTTCCAACTCGTCGCGCTGGCGGAAGGCAAAGGCCCCGTCTCCGCCAAGACCCAGCGCACCAAACTCGCCAACAACCAGGCCCAGTGCAGCCACGTCAATCTCGACGGAACGCGCATCTGTTGGATCGAGACGCCCGCCGGGCCCGTCGCCTGGATGCCGGAAATCCACGTCGACGATTACGAACACTGCCTCGTAATGGACGGACGCCTGAAGGTAACCATCCACGGAACGGAATACAACGTGGCTGCCGGCCAGGGTCTCTGCTGGGATTCGTTCCTCGAACACTCCTACGAGGCGCTCGCGCCCACGAAGTTCGTCAAGGTCCTCGTGCCGAAGCAGCCGTGAACCATCCAGGGCCCCGGCCGTCCTTCATGGCCGGATGGCGGGCAGCGGGACGACGGCCATCTTGCCCCCTCCGAACAGGCGCACGCACGCCGTGTCTCCATCCTCGCCCGGCGGAAAGACGCCGCGGTACATCACGCTCGCCAGCAGCCGTTCCTGCGCTCGCCGAGCCAGATCCCCCTGGTCGAGGGGAACCCAGACGGCCTCGGCCTCCGTCTTCGTCAGGTTCACGAGGTGGTAGGCCAGCGGCCAGACGCTCACGCTCGGGGCCGCCAGGTACACGATCCGGCCGCTGACGCGCCCGTCGGCAAAGTGGTGGTGCCCCGTCAGCACCGCCAGGACGTTCGCGTGGCGCGCGAGCACCTGGCGCACCGCCTCCCCATTGTCCACCAGGAGGTCTCGCCACGCGCTTCCCTCGTCCAGCGGATGCAGCGCCATCAGACCGTGGTGCGCCGCCACCAGGACCGCCTTGTCCTTGTGCTCGGCGAGCGTCCGGTCGAGCCACTCCAGTTGCTTCGCGTCGATGTGGCCCTTCCCCCGGCCGCCCGCCGCCGTGTCCAGCCCCACGAGGACGAGGCCGGGCAGGACCTCGCGGCACCAGTAGCCTTCCGGCCCGTCGAAACCGTGGCCTTGGAACGCCCAGAGGACGCTCGTTCGGCTCAAGGCCCCCGCGTCGGCGGCGCCGGCCGGACCGTCGTGGTCGCCGAGGACAACATAATAAGGAACGGCGAGTTCTGCGAGGATCGCCTTGGCGCGGTCGAGGCTCGCCGCGTCGGCCCGGGCCAGCAGGTCGCCCGTGAGGACGACGAAGTCGAGGTTCTTCTCGGCATTCAGTTGCGCGACGGCACGACGCAGGAGCGTTTCGGAGTCCTCGACCAGAGCCGCCTCGGCCTCGACGCCGGGTTTACCCGCCGTGGCGGGCGTTGCGGAGTAATAGATACCCGCCAGGTTGGCGAACTTGACGCGGCCGCCCGGCACGCTCGGCGCGCACCCCGCCGCCACGCCCAACACCAGAATCACCAACCCGCAAAACGCCCGACGCATCGCCCGCCTCCTCTCCGCCGCGCCCGTCCGCCGTAGTCCCGATTCATCGGGACGAAGGCGGATCGACCGGCGGGCATTATACCCTCCCCGGAGGCGCCGCGAAAGCGGCGGGTCATGCTCATCGGCCGTGGCACGTGCCACGCCTAAATCCAGGTCGCCACAGGCGACTCGACCGGGCGAGCGGGGTTTTCAACGCAGAGGGCGCAGAGAAAAGCAGGGACCGGGAAAAAGCGACGGCGTGCGAAAAAAAGGCGTAGCGCGGGGCCTTGGCCCCGCGCACGGAACAGCCAGCGCCCCGCAAGTCGCCACAGGCGACTCGACGTGGCGAGCGGGGGCGGCGAACCCCGAGGTTACAGCGCGCGCATGAAAGCCACGAGCGCCGCCTTCTCTTCCTTCGCGAGTCCGAGCCCCTGCAAGAGGTTGAACAATTCGACCGTGTCCTCGAGGGTCATGCACTTGCCGTCGTGCATGTAAGGCGGCGAATCCTTGATCCCGCGCAACGGAAACGTCTTAATGGGGCCGTCGGCCGAGGTCGCCCGACCGGCGATCACGCGCAGTTTGTAAAACCGCTCCGCGTGCAGGTTGTGCATCAGGTTGTCCGTGTAATAGGGCGCCGGGTGGCAAACGCCGCAGTTGGCCTTTCCGAAGAACAGTTCCTGGCCTTTGAGTTCCTGTTCGGTGGCCTTCGCGGGGTCCAGTTTGCCGTAGAGGTTCAGTTTCGGCGCCGGCGGAAAGTCCAGCAGCGCCATGACCTCGGCCATGAAATGGACCTGGCTCGCGCGCTCCAGAACGTTCACGCCTTTCTTGGTCGCGATGACCGGGTCGCCGTCGAAATAGGCTGCCCGCTGCTCGAACTCGGTGAAATCCTCGATGCTCTTCAGCGCCCGCTGGGAACCGAACAGGCGTTGAATGTTGACGCCGCGCAGCGTCGGCGTGTCCAGCCGATGGCGGAACTCCTGCGGTCGAATGTCCCCCACCAGGTGCGTCGTGGCGTTGGTGTGACCGTTCAGGTGGCAGTCAAAGCAGGTGACGCCGCGGCTCGGGCGTTCCGACCGCCGGTCTTCCGTCTGGTTGAACTGCTGCTGGGGGGAAGGCGTCAACAGCAGCCTCAGACCCTCGATCTGTTTCGGGTTCAGGATGCCGCTGAACAGTTCGTAGTAGTTGTCAATCGTGACTATTTTCCCCTGCGACACGTCCCCCAGGTCCGGCCGCGTCGTGAGGAAAATGGGCGGCGGAAACTCGGGCAACAGATGGTCCGGCAAATCAAAGTCCAGGTCGAAACGCGTCAAATCGCGCCCTTCCTGTTTCTTGATTTCGTCGATGTGGAACTTCGGGAACACCATGCCGCCTTCCGGGTGGTTCGGGTGCGGCAAGGGCAGAAACCCTCGGGGCCAGAGGTCCTTCTCGCGGATTTCCTCGGGGCTCATGGCGGCCAACTTTCCCCACGTCACGCCCTCCGCCAGCCGGACGCGAACGCCCTCCTGGACCGCTTTGCCCCTGGCCATCGTCACGCCCTGGGCCGGCCGGTCCCCGAGGTCGTAGCGCTCCCGCAGCAGCGCCATGTGACGCTTCATGACGTCGGCCTTGGCGGCCTTCATGCGCGCCATCGTCGTGCTGAAATCCTCTTCAACGGCGACGGGCGCGTAACTCGTCTTCGCGCGCTTCGCCACCTCGGCCGCACACGCCGCCACCGAAACCAACGCCAGAACCGTAAACACCAGCACCCACTCGGTCCGCCTGAAGGCCAAGGCTCTCATGACTATCTCCTTTCGCATTCACGGAAGAACCCAGTGCCGACCCTCTGTCGGCCGCCATCCCAAGCCCCTGTACGCTGTCGGGATTCCGCGCGCTCGAATGTGAACTGCCTGAGCCAACCTGGCGGAAGTGGAACTGCACTCACATCACCGTGTAGAGTAATCTCATTCGAGGGAGGAGTCAAGCAAAAAAAGGAACCTTCCGGCCGGGCCGTGCGGCGCGACGATTACGAACTCATCAAGGTCGGCAGCGAAGCGCCGCAAGGCAAGGCCAACCGGCAATCTCGGAACCCCGGGACCACGATGCCGTTGTCCTTGCTTGCCGTTTGCCGCCTGCCCGCCGTAGCCCGGAGGGCGGAGGAGGGTTCCCTCATTCGCGTTGTCCTTTGCGCCCTTGGCGTCCTTTGCGGTTGAAACAAGCTTACCGCGCCCGCGGGTCGAACGCGTCGCGGAGCCCGTCGCCCACGAAGTTCAGGCCCAAAAGCGTCGCCCCCAGGAAAGCGCACGGAAACACTATCAGCCACCAGTACGCCTGGACCGGGTTCAGGGCCCCCATCGCGTCGGACGCCAGCGTCCCCCAGGAGGCCAGCGGCGGCAGCACGCCGAGACCCAGGAACGAAAGGAACGATTCCTGGAGGATCGCCATGGGCACCGTGAGCGTCGCGCAGATGAGGATGGTGCCGGCGAGGTTCGGCAGCATCTCGCGGAAGATAATCCTTCCCGTGCGGGTCCCCATGGCCCGGGCCGCCTGGATGAACTCCGCCTCGCGAAGCGCGAGCACCTGGCCCCGCACGACCCGCGCCATCGTCAGCCAGGAGACACCCCCGATCGCCAGAAACAGGACCGTTATGCGGACCCAGGCAGCCTGTTGCGTAAAGAGCACCAGCAGCAGAATGACGAGCAGGATGTACGGCAGGCCGTAGAGGACGTCCACGACGCGCATCATGACGGTATCGACACCGCGGCCGACGTACCCGGCCACCAGGCCCCAGACCGTGCCCACCAGGACGCTCACGATCGCCGCCGCCAGCCCGACGCCGAGCGACACGCACCCGCCGACCAGCGTCCGCGCCAGCATGTTGCGGCCTAGCGGGTCGGTCCCGAAGGGGCGGAAGGGCACGAGACTCGGCGGCTGGGGATGGATGCCCGGCAGCGACCGCTGGTACGGCGGCAATTTCTGGCCGATGTGCCAAGTCTTGGCGCCGGTCTCGTCCACCGTCTCGCCGACCGTTAAGGCCACGTTCCATACGATGCCCGTCAGGCTGGCGGTCACGACCGCCGCCAAGACCACCAAGCCCGCCAGCGCGAGCCGGTTCCGCCGGAATCGCCGAAGCGCCAGACGCGTCGGCGACAACGCCGGACGGACGGCGCCTGCCGGACCTCGCGCGACGGACGGATTGTCGGGCGACGGGTCAGTCATAACGGATCCTCGGGTCGAACCACGCGTACGCGATATCCACGACGAGGTTGAAGGCCACCAGCAGCACGGCATAGAGGAGGACCGTGGCGAGAATGAGCGGATGGTCGCGGTGAAGGGCCGAGTCCACAAAGTGCTGCCCCACGCCGGGGATCGCAAAAATCTTCTCGACGACGAACGAGCCGGTGAACACCGCCGCCGCCGCGGGACCCAAATACCCCAGGACCGGCAGCCAAGCGTTCCGCAGCGCGTGGTCCAGGAGCACCGTCCGCTCGTGCAGGCCCTTGGCGCGCGCGGTGCGGATGTAGTCGGCCGAGAGGACCTCGAGCATCCCCGTCCGCACGAGCCGCGCAATGTACGCCGCCGGCAACGCCGCCAGCGCGAGGGCCGGCAAAATCAACTGGCTCGGCCTGCCCCATCCGCCGACCGGGAGCCAGCGGAGCCAGAACGAAAAGACCGCGAGCAAAAGGGCCGCGATGACGAACGACGGTTGGCTGATGCCCACCAGCGCCCCCGCCATGGCGGAGTAATCGGCGAGCGACCGCGGGCGTGCAGCGCTTATGACCCCCGCCGCCGTCCCGACGACCAGCGCCAGGCTCAGGGCACAGATGCCGAGCGCGAGGCTCACGGGAAACGCCGGAGCGAGGATGTCGCGGACGACGTTCCGCTCCGGGTACCGGATGGAGTTCATGCCGCGAAGAGTCGCCAAGTCCCACGCGTAGCGGAAATACTGATAGACGGGCCGGTCGGCATAGTACTTTTCAATCCGGGCCTGGAGGACTTCGGGCGGCAGATCCTTTTCCTGGGCGAAGGGGCTGCCCGGCGCAGCCCGCATCATGAGGAAAGCGACCGTGTAAATGATGAGGAGCGTCGGAATGAAATACAGCAGCCGCCTGAGAATGTAATGGAGCATCGGTCGGACCCCGCCCTGTAGTATGACACTACAGGGCCCGCAAGCGTTGTGCGCCGCTCAGCATAGCCTGCGGACGGGCGGTTGGCAAGAGCGCTCGGGGCTCCCCGGCGCGACGGGATGGCCATGCCGTGAGCGAAGTCGAAGGGGAGCGGTTGCCGTTAGCCGGCGGCCTTGGCCGCCGCGGGTCGTGCGGAACGCGGAACTCGAAGCGCCAGGCGAACGATAAGAATGCATGCCAACGGTGACCGACCAATTACCTTTGCCGGCCGCCGTCCGACGCCTTACACTCCTTTTCGCCGGCCGCACGTCCATTCGTAGGGGCGACCGGCGGGGGATGCGGCGTTCATCGCGCGCCTGGAGAGACGGAGCGGCCGATTCCTCGGCCCCCGCAAGGGCGGCCGCTCGAAAAGAATTAGCCATGAAAGGCACCATGCATAAACCGTGGTTGGCGGCATGGGTGGCGATCCTGGCGGCCGGCTGCTCAACGACGCGGCCGTTTGAGTCGCCTACCGGACCGCACTTTTCCGTGCTGACGTACAACGTGAACTTTGGCGGCCCTGCACCCGATCTGGCGGTGGAAACTATTGCGGAGGCCGACGCCGATATCGTCTGTCTCCAAGAGACCACCGCAGCATGGGAGAACCTGCTGCGGGCCCGCCTGGCGGAGCAGTATCCTCAGATGCGCTTTTTTCCGTTGGGCGGGGCCGGCGGCATGGCGTTGCTCTCGCGGCTGCCGATCGTAGAGGTTCAGCGTGTGGATCCGACCGCCGGCTGGTTCCCCGCGTGGGTCCTGCTGGTCCAGACGCCGGTGGGGGCCGTCCAGGTGGCAAACATCCACCTTCGCCCGTCCCTGGCCGACAAGGGCCAAGTGTCCGCCTCGGCATACATTCAAACGAAGGATATTCGTCGCCGCGAGGTCGAGGCGCTGTGGCCGCACCTGGCGCCGGGCGTGCCGACCGTCATCCTGGGAGACTTCAACGAGGGAGACGACGGCAGCGCGATCCGCTATCTTGCCGCCCAGGGCATGGTGGACTCGCTGCCCGAGTTCGATCGGCACAGCAAGACCTGGCGGTGGCAGACTTCCCTGGCGACGTTCGAGAACCGATTCGACCACATCCTTTACAGCCGCCAACTTCACTGCTTGCGGGCACAGGTGATCAACCGCGGAGCCTCCGATCACCTGCCGGTTTTCGCGGTTTTCCAGAACAGGGTTGTGGAATTTCCGGGGGATTCTCAGGGACGCGGGCGGATTTACCCTGACCTGGAGGAGCAGGCTCCGTATGTCGTCGTGAGCCCGCGGCGCTGAGAGCCCCTACAGAGCCCCCTTGTCCCCGGAAATCTACGACGGGCTGCAGACCGGGCGGCTTCGGCCGCTCGTCTTGTACTGTTTCAGTAGAGCGCCGAGTTCTGCCACAATGTCCGGATGCTTGTCGTAGAGGTTTTCCTTCTCGGCGGGGTCTGCCTGCAAGTTATAAAGCTGGGCAGTCTCCTTGCCGCCGCTTTGCTCGATAAGTTTCCACGGCCCGCGCCGGATCGCGAAGACGCCGGGGCCCGAGTGGTGGACGACGGCTTCGTGGCTGGGCTTGCCCGGCGTCCGACCGCACAGCGGTCCCAGGATGCTGAAACTGTCCTCTCCCGCGTCGTCGGGCAGTGTGGCGCCCAGGACGTCCGCGCAGGTAGCCAGCAGGCTGTTGAGGCAGATGGTGTCGTCGCAGACGGTGTTGGGCTTGATCCTTCCGGGCCAGCGGGCGATGAACGGAATGCGGTGCCCGCCTTCCCAGATGTCGGCCTTGTAGCCGCGCCACGGCCCGCTGGGCTCGTGACCGTGTCGCTGGAGTTCCGGCAGCCCGGTGTAGGGCGCGTGCCCGTTGTCGGAGACGAAGAACACGAGCGTGTTGGCCGCCAGGCCATGCCGGTCCAGCGCTTGGAGCACTTCGCCCACGGCCCAGTCGGTCTCCATTATGAAGTCGGCCAGCGCGTTGATGCCGCTCTTGCCCTGGAACCGCGGCGAGGGCGCAATGGGTTCGTGCGGCGAGGTCAGAGGGAAGTAGAGGAAGAACGGTTTCCCCTCCGCCGCCCGCTGCCCGATGTACTCGACGGCCTTTTCGGCCAGCGTGGGAAGAATAGCGTCGAATCGCCAGCCCGGCAGCATGGGGCCGGGGGCGCCGTTCAGATTCCTCTGCTCCTTGCGGGCGGTCGGGAGGCCCACTGTGCGGTCGTTCTCGACGAAGCAGTACGGCGGGTAGTTGGGCACGTCGGTGCCGAAGTAGGTGTCGAAGCCCCGCGTCGTCGGGCCGTTCGGAATGGGCCGGTCGAAGACCTTCCGGCCGTCCTCGCTGGGCCAGTCCCAGCCCAGGTGCCACTTGCCGATGCAGGCCGTGTGATAGCCGTGCTGCTTGAGCAGGGCCCCCACGGTGAGCCGCCCCGGCTCGATGAGCGGCGGGTCGTACGGCCCCAGCACCCAGCGCTTGAGCCGAGTACGCCACGCGTACCGCCCCGTCAGGATGCCGTAGCGCGTCGGCGAACAGACGGCCGATGCCGAGTGGGCGTCGGTGAAACGCATCCCCTCGGCCGCAAGCCGGTCGATGTTCGGCGTGGAAATCTTGGCGTTCTTGTTGTAACAGGCCGCGTCGCCGTAGCCGAGGTCGTCCGCCAGGATGTAGACGATGTTGGGCTTGCCCGCGGCGTCCGCCGCGAAAACCTTTCCGGGCCTCAGGCTCAACGCCACCGCACCCAACCCGAGTACGTTCAGGAAATCGCGCCGCTTGAGATTCGTCATGGTCAACCATCCTTTCCTACGGGACTTCGCGACAGCCGCAGGCTACTGAAGGCCCATTCTATCGTGGCCCCTGCCCCTCGCAAGCCTGGAGGCCGGCCCCGAGCGGCCCGACAGTCCGGGCGCAGACACCGTTCAGGCTATTAATTTCGCCGAAACTTCCGGCTGCCAGACGGTATTAAACGGTATTAAGCGGTTACAAAAAGCCTTACGAGGAGCGGTTATGCAGAGACTCATCAGCGGGAACATCACCCATGGCGGCGGTTCCACCTTATTCCAGGCCGGAAACCGTCCATCGCATGGGGACAGGCTAAATCAGCAGAAAGGCAAACTATGAGAATACTCAAAAAAGGAACGGCACAACTACTCATCGCCTGCATCGTGTTATTGTCGCTTCCCATGAACATCTATGCTTGGGAACCCAATGCCAAGGATTTGGACACGGCAATCAACACGGGTGATTTTGGCGGATATTTTTCCAACATCTCCACGTGGCTGATTCAGAAAGTGCCCGCCGACCCAGGCAAGATATCAGAAGCAACGACGAAGGCCCTGCTCAAGGATCCTGTTTTCGTGAACACGCTGGACCAAAGACAACTCATATCCAGACTTGGTGTTGATAAGGTAGGGGTTTTTGCGAAAGCCGATCAAGGCAACAAGACGTTCCTGGCCTGGCTTCTCCGGAACACTCCGGCCATGGATTTGTATCTCGAGGGATCCCGGGGCGCCGGATCATTAGACATCTGGAAAAACATCTTCGTTGCCGATCCGGACTCGAAAGAAGGCATCTATCTGAGGCTTGCCATCGCAACGTGTATTTCTCCGCCCCCTGGCAAGAGCTATGGCAGCGGAGCGGTCATAGATCCCGTCGAACGCTACAAGCACTTCAAGAATGCGCATAAGAACAAGGAACTGTTTCCCAGTTTCGACACGCTCTCGGTCTGGGAGTATGGAAAGATCGTAAACTCCTGGGCATCGGACAGGGACCTGGGTTGGGTGAGGGAAATGGTAAACACCTGGCGGCCTGATTTGAGAACCAATGAGCAGGTTATCAAAATCGTAAGCGAGGTGTGGCGCAGATTCTCGCCTTTCCCATTTGACAACGGTTTTGTGACCGTGATGGAAGGCGGCGGAAAATGCGGCCCCAGGTCATGGTTCGGTGCGATGACGTGCAATGCGTTCGGCCTGCCGTCCCATGGAATGGGGCAGCCTGCGCATTCCGCGGTCTGCTATAAATCGGCCTATCCTCAACTGGATCCGCAGCCCGGCAGTGCCTGGAAGATCTGCTATGGTGCCGGATGGCATGTGACAGACGGAGGTTATGGACTTCTTTCGGAAGCGGCGGCGCGGGACTGCGTGGTCGAATTCTCGCTGATTCAACACCTGACATGGCTGGCGTCAACACTTACCTCGAAGGAGCAGGTGGATGCGGTCCTGGAAATCGTTCAGAAACTTCAGGCGTCCTTACCGAAACCCGGAAACGGACCCAACCCGGCCGTGGGCCCGGACTCCAAACCCACGGTAATAGCCAAACCACCGAAAGAGCCGCCGGCGCCAACAAGCGTGCCGGAAGAACCTTTCAAGGTGGTCCCTGGCGTGATACACGTTGAGGCCGAAACGTTTACCAACAGTTTCGCTGAACCTGCCTATCCGGATCAGCAAAAGGGATGTGTTTACGTTCATGATTGTTTCACGGGCGGCAAACAGCTGTATTTTCAGAGGAACATGAATCTCAGTTGGGTGGAGTACAGCATCGACGTGCCGGAAACAGGGACATACGGCATGGAAGTCATGCTTGCGGCAGCTAATCGCGATCAGGTTCTGGACATACGCTGCGGGACGAAGAAGCTTGGAACGATCAAGATTCCCGGCACGATTGGACTGTGGAAAAAGATGCCTCCGGTGGACATCGAACTGAAGAAGGGAAAACAGACCTTGAGAATCTCCGCCCCCATGCAGCGGGGAATCGCGATACGATGGTTTGAACTGAAGTCGAAAGAAGCGAAACCGTAGCCGGGAGAACGCCCTGTCCGTGATCGAAAGGTTTTGTTGCCCCCAACAAAAAGGAACGGCTTCGCGCCGGAAAAGCACTCATGAAAACAATGGCTGAATTAACCTTCAGGCTCCTCATCGCTTCCACCATTCTATGGTTGCTTCCCGTGAACCTCCAGGCGTGGGAACCCAATGCCAAGGATTTGGACACGGCAATCAACACAGGCGATTTCACCGGATATTTCAGCAACCTCTCCACGTGGCTGAGTCAGAAAACGCCCGCCGACCCGGGCAAGATATCAGAAGCAACGACGAAGGCCCTGCTCAAGGATCCCGTTTTCGTAAACACCCTGGACCAAAGACAACTCATATCCAAGCTTGGCGTTGATAAGATCGGGGCTTTTGCGAACGCCGATCAAGGCAACAAGACGTTCCTGGCCTGGCTTCTGAAAAACACGCAGGTCATGGATCTGTTCCTGGAAGCTGCCGGACCTACGGCTATCGCTGACAGGGAAAAGAACCGTTACACGGTCCCCGCCTCAACACTGGATATTTGGAGGAAGATCTTGAGTGCCGATCCGGACGCAAAGGACGGCATCTATCAGAGGCTTGCCATCGCAACGGCCATTGCCCCACCCGGAAGCCGCACGAGAGGCGCCGGTGGGGCCAATCCGCCCGCTGATCCCGTGGGTCGCTACAAGCACTTCAAGTCGGCGCACAAGAACAAGAAACTGTTTCCCAGCTTCGACAATCTGGGCGTTTGGGAATATACAAAGGTTGTTTCGTGTCACGCATCCGACAGCGATCTGGCCTGGGCGCGAGAAATGATCAACACTTGGCGGCCCGATTTGAGAATCAAGGAGCAGGTTGTTGAGTCGACAAGAGAGGTGTGGCGCCGAAAATCGCCTGTTCCCTATACGGATTTCAAAACCGTGCTGGAAGGCGGCGGCTCGTGTGGTCCCCGATCCTCGTGGTCTGTAATGATCTGTCAGGCGTTCGGCATCCCGGCTATAGGGGTAAGCCAGCCTAGTCATGCCTGTGTTGCCGCAAGATCCGCCTATCCTGAAATGGAACCCCAGCCCGGCAACATTTGGAAAATCCATCAAGGCGCGGGATGGCACGTGTCAAAGCTTGATGGGACAAGCGGCCCCCTCTTTTTTGAGGCGGTCAAGGAGCGGTCGCTGGCGGAATTCCCGCAGATTGAGCATTTGAGATGGCTTGCATCAACGCTTGCCGCAAAGGAAGCGGCGGATGCCGTCAGGGCGGTAGCCAACAAGATTCGGGAATCGGCGCCCCCGCCGGCACCTGCGCCCGCACCGGCGCCAGCGCCGGCACCGGCAATAGCGGAGGAACCTTTCAAGGCGGCGCCCGGCGTGATCCACGTTGAGGCGGAAGCGTTTTCCAAAATGTCTGGTGTTCGCGTTTATGATTGTTTCACAGGCGGCAAACAGGTGAATTTTCAGAAGAATATGAATACAAGTTGGATCGACTACCCCATCGACGTGCCCGCGACGGGAACCTATGGAATGACGATGAGAGTTGCGACACCCAACCGTGACCAAATCCTAGATATCAGTTCCGGCGCCAATAAGCTGGCAACGGTCAAAATCCCCAACACGACCGGATTGTGGGGAACGACACCGGAAGTGGAACTAAGACTGGAAAAGGGAACGCAAACATTAAGGATCTCGGCCCCTTACCAGAGAGGCATCGCGGTAAGGTGGTTTGAACTGAAATCAAAATAGCGGAGTGCGATCAACGCGTTGTCTCCGCGTCTGCCGGTGAACGTCTGGCACTCCGCGGGAATCGCTTTGCGGTGCTTGATAGTTACAAGAAGGCCGCGTAAGATGGTGTCAGGCCCGCCCGTCGAGAGTCTCTCGTTCGACCCATCCCGGCGCGCCGGGATCGACGGGCGGGTCGAACGACTCAGATGGGGGGCTCGTGCTTCGTAGCGAAGTAGCCCTCTCTTCTCCGCCCTGCGTAGCGGGCTACGCAGAGCAGGGTCGCTACTTCGCAGAGTAGCACCGGATGGGGCTTCGGAGGTAGGTCGCACCGAACCCCAAAGTTGCCCCCTCAGGCGGGTTTTCACCCGCTTTCGGGACGCGACCCCTGCGGAACGAAAGGGCGATACCATGACTAGGCGCAACTTGTCTTCCGGATGTCCGATGCACGGGCTTTCGCGGCGCACGTTCCTGGGGGCTTGCGCGGCCTGTGCGGGCGCGGCGCTGCTGGGCGACCCCCGCCAAGCGCGCGGGGCTGAGGGCGGCAAGGTCCGCATCCGCGTCCTCTATTCGCTCCACGCACCCAAGCAGGCCCAGCCGGACTGGCCCAACGTCGGCTTCGACTTCGTCCCCGTCATGGAACGGTTCAACACAAGTCTGGCGGCCCAGTTCCCCAACTACGAGTTTCTGCCTGCAATGGCGGCCGGGCCGGGAGAGGCCAAGAAGATCGTCGAGCAGGACAAGGACGCCCACATCGACGGCTACCTCGTCTTCCAGATGAATTGCTGGAACCAGGTCGTCCAGACTGCGGCCGCCACAGGCAAGCCCACCCTCTATGCCGATTTCCAGTTCGCCGGCAGCGGCGGGTTCCTGGTGTACACGGCGGCGTTTCTGAGGCGGAAGGCGACCAACGTGGGCTTCGTGGCCTCGTCGCGGATGGAGGACTTGGTGGAGGCCGTCAAGTGCTTTGAGGCGGCGCGCGGCAACCCCGGGTTCGACTTTGCGGCGGCGACGGCCAGGATCCGCGCGGACCGGACGCCCAAGGCCGGCGACATGGCATGCACCCAGGACGCGGTCACGTGCCTCAGCGCCGAGGAATGCCTGCGGCGGATGAAGGAATCGAAGATCCTCGCCGTCCGCGACCAGAAGTCCGGCCCGGCGGCGCCCATCATGGACATCCCGATGGAAAACGTGTCGTTCGCCGAGGTCAACGAGGCCTGGAAGGCCGCCGACAAGGACCAGGCCCGCGAGGCGGCCGACCGCTGGCAGAAGACCGCGGCGTCGGTCGTCGACGTGTCGCGCGAAACGCTCGAGACATCGGCGGCGATGTACCTGGGCATGAAGGAGGTCCTTAAGAAGCACGGGGCCAACGCGATCACGATCAACTGTCTCGGCGGGTTCTACGGCGGACACATCCATGCGTATCCATGCCTGGGATTCCACGAACTGAACAACGAGGGGCTCGTCGGCGGGTGCGAGTGCGACGTGCGGTCCACGGCCACCATGGTGGCGATCACGACCCTGACGCAGGGCCGGCCGGGCTACATCTCCGACCCGGTCATCGACACCGCCAAGCGCCGGATCATTTACGCCCACTGCGTGGCATCGAACAGGGTCTTCGGGCCGCAGGGCCCGGCGAACCCCTTCCACATCCTCACCCACTCCGAGGACCGGCAAGGGGCGTCCGTCCGCT